>ERZ778021.1284-NODE-1284-length-30870-cov-5.303326_pt1 | contig 30870 bp, 24 predicted proteins | sample MGYA00375751_ERZ778021 | MGnify/ENA primary metagenome ERZ778021 (study PRJEB29350, sample SAMN05389814) | bioreactor metagenome | isolation source: Thiocyanate stock bioreactor | place: South Africa: University of Cape Town | collected 2013-08-29 ... | reverse complement strand
GACCCCAGCCCCGACCCCGCCCCCCCGCCACCAGACGCCTCGAACTCGTCCCAGGAGAATCGACCCGATGCGGTCCCGCCCGTGCGCCCCCCGCCGATCGGCCTTCACGCTGATCGAGCTGCTCGTCGTCATCGCGATCATCGCCGTGCTGATCGCCCTGCTGCTGCCGGCCGTGCAGTCGGCCCGCGAGGCCGCCCGCCGCGCCCAGTGCACGAACAACCTGAAGCAGATCGGCCTGGCGATGCACAATTACGAGAGCGGCAACGGCTGCTTCCCGCCGGCCGGCGAGTCGACCAACTACACGCCGTCGTCCGTCGGCTCGTCCTCGACGACGCCGATCACCCAGTTCGTCGACGGCGGCTGGAGCACGTTCGCCCGGCTGATGTCGTACATGGAAGGGGGCAACTCGTACAACGCCCTCAACTTCAACGTCAAGGAATACAACGAGGCGACCGGGATGAACTTCACCGGCGCCTCCACGGTGGTCAACGTCTACCTCTGCCCGTCGGCCAACCGCTCCCCGGGCGGCGGCAACGACGGCGCCGACCCCAACGATCCGATCAGCGTGACCTTCGGCCGCGGCTACGGCTACGTCGACTACGGCCCGACCTGCTACACCGACATCAGCCCGACCGGCGCGATCGTCACCCCCGGGTCGGCCGTCCCCTATCGTGACAAGACGAGCCGCCAGGACGGCCTGCTCAAGCAGGGCAAGTCGACCATCGCCGAGGTGACCGACGGCACCAGCAACACCATCGCCGTCGGCGAGGACGCCGGCCGCGACCCCCGCTTCATCAGCCCCTACACCGAGGGCGAGATGTACGCCGGCGTCCAGGCGCCGGCGTCCTACTACGCGGGCGAGCAGGGTCCCGCCGGCGGCACCACGATGAAGAAGCGCTACTGGCGCTGGGCCGACCCGGACAACGCGTTCGGCGTCTCGGGCGCGCCCAACAACAAGTTCCGGCCGATGTGCGAGACCGCCGCGTGGCTCCAGACGGGCGTCACCGGCGGCAACAACGCCGGCGCCAACGACGAGCTGTTCTCGTTCCACGCCGGCGGCGTCAACGCCCTGTTCGGCGACGGCTCCGTCCGCTTCATCAAGGACTCGATCAGCCCGGTCACCCTCCGCGCCCTGGTCACCAAGAGCGGCGGCGAGGTCGTCTCGGCCGACTCCTACTGAGCCCCCCAGGCCGGGGCGACGTCGATCGCCCCGGCCCATCCCCCCGCCTTCCATCCCCCCCTCGCGACACGCCTCGGCCGGCGGGCACGCCCCGCTGCGCCGAGTTTCATCATTTCCCCGCACAATCTTCCCCGTGCATTCCCGCATCCATCCCGAGGGATGGATAGAGTATCCATCGCTCGCCCAAACGACCTTCGATGGATCGCCGGGCATCGGCTCGATGACGCTCGCCTCGCCCGCCCGCGATCTCGGTCGCCGGCGGCGATGGGCGCTTGCGCCGACCGACCCCCGACAAGGAGAACCGACCCGATGCCTTCCCCGAAGCGGCGTCCCGCGGCCGCGCTGATCGAGTCCCTGGCGGCCTTCGCCATCGCGGCGGGGGCGGCCGGCTGCGGCGAGGACCGGCCCGAGGTCGGCGTCGCGACGTACCCGGTGCAGGGCAAGGTCGTCCTGGCCGACGGCAAGCCCCTGACCTCGGGCGTCGTCGTCTTCGTCTCGGGCGGTGAGAAGACGCCCCCGGTCTCGGGGACGGTCAACCCGGACGGGTCCTTCGCGATCATGACCGACGGCGTCGCCCCCGGGGCCCCGGCCGGGGACTACAAGGTCCGGCTGGAAATCGACCCCGACGCGGGCGCGACGGGGGCCTCGCCGAAGAAGCGCGGCGGGCTGCCGTTCCCCGCCAAGTACGGCAAGGAATCGACCTCCGGCCTGACCGCCACGGTCAAGGCCGAGACCGCGAACGAATTGCCCCCCTTCGTGCTCAACTGACCCGCGCCCCCATGCCGGCCTGGGGCCGTCCCCCCCGTGCGGGCCGGTCCCGCCCCAGGCTCGTCCGCCCTCCGGAGTTCCCATTCGATGAGTCGCCGTGTCCCCTCCGCCGCGCGCCGCTCGGCCTTCACGCTGATCGAGCTGCTGGTGGTGATCGCCATCATCGCCGTGCTGATCGCCCTGCTCCTCCCGGCCGTCCAGGCGGCACGCGAGGCCGCCCGTCGCGCCCAGTGCACCAACAACCTGAAGCAGATCGGCCTGGCCCTGCACAACTACGAGAGCTCGGTGGGCGCGTTCCCGCCGGCGGGCCAGGGCACCAACTTCGGCGTGTCGCCCGCCTCGACGATCTTCGACGAGCCCGGCGTGCTGGTCCGCCTGCTCCCCTACCTGGAGGGGACGAACGTCAGCAACGCCTACAACTTCAGCCTCCCCTACACCCACACCTCGGGCTCCAACAAGACGGCCTGCTCCACGGTCATCAACGCCTACGTCTGCCCGTCGTCCGTCCGCGACGGCAACGGCGGCCGCGACTCCACCGACCCGGCCGAGGCGTCGCTGCCGGCCGGGCTCCAGATGGGCTACGGCGTGCAGGACTACGGCGCGCCTTGCTACACGGACATCAGCGCCGCCGGGGCCACCGGGGGGGCGGGGAGCACCGCCATCACCCCGTACCGCAACAACAACGACCGGGCCGACGGCCTGCTCAAGGTCAGCATGACCCGCATCGCGGAGGTGACCGACGGCACCAGCAACACGATGATGATCGCTGAGGACGCCGGCCGCGACGCCCGCTACATCGCCAACACCATGTACGCCAACGGCGCCTGCTCGCCGCTGCACGCCCCGGCCAACCCCGTCCGCGATTCCTACTTCGACGCCGGCCTGCCGCGCCGATTCTGGCGCTGGGCCGAGGCCGACGGCGCCTTCGGCGTCTCGGGCCAGATCAACAACAACAAGACCCGCATCGGCCTGGCGCGCTACGGCACGCCCTACCCGGCCGCCGGCGGGGACCCCGCCGACGGCGGCATCAACAAGGTGAACAACAACGCCGCCAACAACGACGAGATCTTCAGCTTCCACTCCGGCGGCGCGAACATCCTCTTCGGCGACGGCAGCGTGAAGTTTCTCAAGGAGACCACCAGCGTCGTGGTCCTCCGCAACCTCGTCACGCCCAAGGGGGGCGAGGTCGTCAGCTCCGACTCGTTCTGACCCGACGCGGCTTGAAGCCCAGGGCCCCGGCCGCCGTCCTCGCGACGGCGGCCGGGGCCGCTTCGCGCGCGTCGGCTCATTTCTCGAACAGCGGGTCGAGCGGGATGACGCGGGCGGAGTCGCCGTCGTGGACGGCCATCTTGCCGCCGGGGTAGATGCAGCCGCCGGCGAACTTTCCGTCCTTGGAGACGGCGTAGAACGAGACGTTGAACGTCGTCTTGCCGTCGGGCCGGCGGCGCTTGGGGTCGCGGATGCTGCTCTCGGCGATCCGCTTCAGGGCCCCCATCACGGCGTCCTTCGGCGCGAGCCCCCGGCGCATGTTCTCGACGACGAGGTAGCTGGAGCAGTGCAGCAGGTTGGCCTCGCCGATGCCGGTGGAGCCGGCCGAGCCGACCTCGTTGTCCAGGTACAGCCCGGCGCCGAGGATCGGCGAGTCCCCCACGCGCCCGGGGATCTTCCACGACAGCCCGGACGTCGTGGTGGTGCAGCCGAGGTCGCCGTGGGTGTCCAGGACGGAGCAGTGGATCGTCCCGGTGACGCGGCGCTTCATGTAGTCGTCCAGGTAGGCGGCGACCTCCTCCTGCGGGGGCGGGACCCAGTCGTCGTTCGGGTCGCGGGTCTCCTTCCAGTGGAGCCAAACCTTGCGCGACTCCTCGGTGAGCAGGTCGACCTCCGGGAAGCCGTGGGCGCGGGCGAACCGCAGCGCGCCCTCGCCGACGATCAGGCAGTGGCGGGTGCGCTTCATGACCAGGCGGGCGACGGCCGCGGGGTGCATGATGTTGCGGATCGAGGCGACCGAGCCGCCGCCGTGGGTCGGCCCGTGCATGACGGCCGCGTCCAGCTCGACCACGCCGTCCTCGTTCGGCAGGCCGCCGTATCCCACCGAGTCGTCCTTGGGATCGGCCTCGACGATGGCGACCCCCTCGATGGCGGCGTCGAGCGGGTCGTAGCCCTTCTTCGCCAGCTCGATCGCCTTCTCGACGGCGCGGAGGCCGTTGCCGCTGGAGACGGCGATCGGCCGTCGGTCGCCGACGGGCCTGGGCTCCGAGGCCCCCACGGCGAGCGTCGCCAGGCTGGCCGCGGCGGTGGTCCCCATGAAGTGCCGACGGTTCATCGGGCTGCGCATGCCGGGTCGTCCCTTCGAAGTCGGGCCGGGCCGACGGACGCATCGTCGCACGGGACGAGGCGCATCGGCCCTGACCTGACATTCTGGATGAGACGCGCGACGATCGCCACTGGGTTCCCCGGCGGCGCGGCGGCCGGCCGGATCAGCGGCGGGTGGGGGCGGGGTCGGGGGCGGCGACGACGGCGGAGCGGGAGGGGGAGGTCATCCAGCAGGTGAAATGCTCCACCTGGCCGGGCTTCGGCTCGGCGGCGACGCGGTAGCCGCGGTAGATGGTCTTGGCCGTGCCGTCGGCCTCGCGGATCGTGATCGCGACGGCCACGTTGCGGTCGGCGCCGCGGATCTCCACGTCCTTCAGCGTCACCGACCGCTGCGAGGCCCGCGAGCCCGCCCCGTCGATGTCGATGGTCTGCGGCTCGAAGCGGCAGCTCGCGTTCGCGGGCTTGACCTCGATCTTGCACCCCTTCGAGCCCGAGCCCGACGAGAGCGCCAGCTGCAGCTCGATCGTCCGCTTGCCGGCCGCGTCGGGCTCGGTCTTGGCCTTGGCCTTCTCCTTCGGCGTCGCCTTCGCCTGGGCCTCCTGGCCGTACAGCGCGGGGATGAAAGCCGAGGCGGTCATGAACCCCGCGGCCAGCGCCCAAACCTTCCAGAACCTGATCCGCATCGGTCCGACTCCGTTCTCAGAGGGCCGGCCGGCCCGTCCTGGGCCGCCTCTCGTCGCCCGATCCGATCGTCGCGGCGGGCCGGCGCGCCCGCATCGGCCGTCCGTCCGCCTCGCGCCCGATCGATCGGGAGCGTCTCCGCCGCATTGGGTTGCTCGACGCGGCCGATCGGCCGTCGTCGTCGCCAGGCACTCGCGCGCCCGGGTCGGCGAATGCGACCCGGAACTTGAGGCTCCTCCGAGGTGGGCCGCAGATTACCCCGCCCGCCCTGGCCCGGCAAGGTCAACCTGGGGCGCGGGCGCTTGTTGGGATTTGGCATCCGGACGGCCTTCCCCCCTCGCGGGGGAAGGTGGCCCGAAGGGCCGGATGAGGGGGACGACGAGCGCGAAGGCCGTCGGGCTCCCGAGCTGGTCGGGCGGGCTTTCGAATCCCGACGGGCCGCGTGCTTCGCGTCCCCCTCATCTGACCCCTGCGGGGTCTGTCTTCCCCCGCGAGGGGGGAAGACGTTCGATGCGATCCGCCATATCTCAAGGAGACGGGACGCCTTGGGGCGCATGACGAAGGCCGGCGGCCCGCCGATTCGCGGGGCCGCCGGCCTTGCATGTTCGTCGCGGCTCGCGAGCCGAGCGGCGTCAGTCGCGGTTGTTGGCGAGCTTGGCCAGCAGGCGGAGGATCTCCAGGTACAGCCAGACGAGCGTGACCAGCAGGCCGAACGCCCCGTACCACTCCATGGACTTGGGGGCCTCGCGGCGGGAGCCTTCCTCGATGAAGTCGAAGTCCAGCAGCAGGTTGAACGCCGCGATCCCGACGACCAGGAAGCTGAAGCCGATCCCCAGCGGCGACGTGCTCCACGTCAGCGAGCCGAAGCCGAACAGCCGCAGGACGATCGAGACCAGGTAGAAGAGGCAGACCGCGCCGGTCGCCATCACGATCCCGGACCGGAGCTTCTCGGTGACGCGGATCGTCCCGCTGGCGTAGAGGAAGGCCATGACCAGCGCCACGCCGACGGTCAGCGAGACCGCCTGGAGCGCGATCCCCTGGTAGGCGATGCCGTGCTTGGCCACCACCATCGCCTCGATGAGCCGCGAGACGCCGCCGAGGAACACGCCCTCCATCGCGGCGTAGAGCGGGGCCGTCCAGGGGGCGGTCGCCGGCTTGAAGATGGTGATCAGCGAGGTCACGAAGCCGGCGATCGCCGCGCCGACGACGACCTGAATCCCCATCCGGCCGTCGCCCACGGCGCCCCAGGTCCAGAGGCCGGTGGCCGAGAGGATGGCGAGGAGCAGGGCCGTCTTGCCCATGGTCCCCTGGACGGTCATCGCGTGGCTGCGGTCGACGCCGTACACCTGGTCGTAGCCGGCGAAGACCTCCTGGGAGAAGGCGGGGTTGCTTGAGGACAGGTTGCCGGTGGCCACGGATTCGTCTCCTTGCTGGAAGCGCGACGGGTCGGGGCGGTCGTCCCCGGCGGTCACGGCGGGCCCTCGGCGAGGGCCCTGGACGGCCCCATTCTCGGCCGACCCCGCGGATTTGGCAAGCAGAACCGCCGTCGCGCGGGACCGCCCCCACGCTCCACTATACGACGACTTCCGCGCCGGAGTTCGGGGTCTCGGACGCGGACACGAGGCCGTGTTGACGGATGGGGACGCAAATCCTTCTCGGCACGACGCTTATGACATCGGGGCGACCCTGCCGCTCTAGCCGCAAATCCTGGAATCCATGTGATTTACGGCCGAACCGTCAACAGGCCCTAGTTAAAGCAGGATCATCAACGCGAGCGGAAGGCCATCGGCCTGAAGGCAGAATTCGGTTTGGCCCCAACTGGGCACCGAGCCCTAACTAAGTAGAGACGGAGGGAATCCCAAGCGTCATCGAGGATGGAGGACGAGCCCGCGCCCCCCATTCCAACCAGGGTCGGCATGCACAGAAACACGTAATAAATAGCTGCTTCTGCCCCCGTTGAGAAATATGTCGCCATTGACCCCTTGAGTGTTTTCGAAAGGCCGAAACGAGGTAACGGGTTCCCCGTCGTGGGTACACTCAGCAACGATTTCGAATCCACCGATGATCCGTTCTGGCCCCCTTGGCGTGACCGTTTCGACGGGGACGGATGGTTTGAGAGGTTGCCCCGGCTCCGATGGCTGAGGCTGCATGGTGGTTTCTATCCTGCGTCTTCGTGCAGCACGGGCAGTAATCTGAAATCGAACGGCTTCGCCCGGGGCTAGAAAATAATTTAATGCGGTCTCATTTAGGTTGCGCTTGCCGCCGCCTTGAATATTGTCCAATTGCTTGTCTCGAAAGATTCGAGGTTGGTTGCCACCAAAACTTTGAGTTTTCGATATGGTGAACCAGACATCTTCGGGTTGATTTCCCTCGGAAGTCGATTTGCACTCGAGTGAGTCGAGGACCACACGTACCTGCACCTCCTTTCCAGCTCGTATTGCCGGGTTGGTGGGAATGATCAGCCACCGTTGATTCGGTTGGTCGCCGTAACCAGTCGTCTGGAGAAGCGACAACTGTCCTCCTGCGCCGCGAACGTCGAATGACTTCCCGCTGTGCCTTGCTTCAATCCGGAAGCGGTGAGGAGCCATGTCGATGATCCGAAACTCTCGATTCGGCTGACCGCCATGACCTGCGGTCTGGACTAACGCCATCTGGCCGCCAGCGTCTCTCACATCGAAGGAGAGATCGTTGTGGACCGCTATGATGTTGTAGTAACCGTCGTGGGCGGGAATAATCCTGAACCGCTGATTGGCTTGCCCCCCATAGCCGGCGGTCTGCAATAAAGCCATCTCCCCGCCAGCATCTACGACGTCGAGTCCTAGCCTTGAGTGCTCAGCGATAATGACGTATTCGGTTTCGCGGGAGAAGGTGGCATTGGATTGACCGAGAAGGGTGGCGATCGCGGGGATCAGTGAGAACAATCCGGAATACACGGGCTACCTCCAGTAATTCACGGGGAGAAGTCGGACGACGCTAAAATTCGGGCCTAGTCGTTTTACGGCCTGGCCAATCGCCTTGTAAAATGTTCAATCCCATTCTATGTGTCGTGAGTTCATGATTCTATCGAAAACCGCTGTAAGAATCGGATTTTCATGCCTGGCCGCCCTCCAGGTTCGCCTGGGCCATCCTGATCACCGCGGCGTGACCTTCGGCCACGCGACGTCCACGCCGCGGGCCTTCAGCTTATTCTGGAACGCCTCGAACCGCTTGCGGTCGGCGCGGACGGCCTTGGGCGACTGCTTCGTCGCCAGGGCATGGGCGACGAGCGTGCCGGCGGCCTCGCCGATGAGCCATTCGACGGGGTGCAGGCGGTAGCAGCCGTTCGAGATGTGCGTGACGCCCAGGTTCTTGCACGCCGGCAGCAGGTTCTCGACGCGGATCGGCAGGAGCGAGCCCAGCGGGATCTGGAACGGCAGCGAGCTGACGTCGACGTAGTTCTTGCCGCCCGTCGCCGGGTGCAGGTCGATCCGGTAGCTCCCCACGCCGACCGAGTCCCAGAACGGCTCGGCGTCGACGTCGTCGCGGCCGAGGGCCTTGCGACGGGCCTCGGTGCCGACGTGGTTCTCGGTGACGGTGAACTCGGCCTTGATGCGCCGGGACTCGCGGATGTACGGGGCCTTGGCGAGCCCGTCGTCGGTGCCGACCATGTCGGGCCGGAGCCGCAGCCCCTTCCAGCCGGCGCCGCCGTCGGGCCGGGGGCATTCGGTCTGCAACCAGTAGAGGAGGGACAGGCTCAGTTGCTTGGCCCGCTTGACGTGCGCCTCGGCCTGCTCGGCCGTCTGGCCCTCGGCGACGAGCGGGCCGAGGAGGTAGTCGTTCTGGGGCCAGTTGACCAGCGTCACGCCGCCGCCGTCGTACGCGCCGGGGCGGTAGATGGAGGGGTCGAGGATCCGGCGGTAGCGCCAGAGGCCGGTCCCCTTCACGGGGTCGAAGCCCTGGTTGTTGGGCTTGAGGGTGATCGGGTGGGTGTAGCTCAGGTCCAGGAGCTTCCCGGGCCAGGGCGGCGACAATTCCGGGGCGTAGTCGCGCCAGAAGGCGTACTCCTCGGGCCTGTCGATCGTGTGATCCTCGCCGGGGCGGTGCTCGATCGGGAAGCAGACGGTGAACGCCTGCTGGACGCCCGGGTCGGCCGTCTCCAGGGCGTGGGGCTCGCCGGTCTCGGCCCGCGACTCGGCCCCGACGACGTGCTCGACGCCGGCCATCGGCAGGAGGTCGCCCAGCTCGGTCGCGTCGAGGAAGTACGGGGCCGTCAGCGTCGCCTCGCCCCCGGTGCGACGGTTCCGGACGACGACGGCGCGGATGTGGTCGCCGTGGACCTCGGCCCGGACGGGCTCGTGCTCCAGCAGCGTGACGAGCCTCCCGAGCGAGGCGTAGGGGGCGAGCATGTCGACGAGGACCGACAGCCCGACGCGGGGCTCGTGGCAGAGCCGCGAGACGCCCCCGCCGCCCGGGTTGAGGAACGGATCCGCGAGGGCCTCGACGGTCAGCGGCGCATGCTTCTTGTAGTACTCGCGGACGCACGAGCGGTATGCGCGATAGCTCAGCGACGACCCGAACTGCTCGACCCAGGGGTGCTCGTCCGGCGGCACGGCCTGGCTGGTGAGCTGCCCGCCGATCCAGTCGGTGGGCTCGGTGAGGACGACCCGCAATCCTTCCCGCAACGCCGCCAGCGCCGCCGCCACGCCCCCCACGCCCCCGCCGACGATCACCACGTCCGCGGCCAGCTCCCCGCGCGGGGCCGTGAGCCCCGCGAGCGCCATCCGACGAGACAGGGGGGCGGCCAGGAGAGGCAGGAGCGAGAGGCGTCGAATCCAGGCGCGGCGAGTCGTCATGACGATACCCCTTGGGACGGAACTCCGATCCTGCTACGATAATCCCACGCCGGCCCGCCCGCGACGGGCCGCCGTCGCGAGAGTGGCGGAACTGGCAGACGCGCTGGATTTAGGTTCCTGTGCCGCAAGGCGTGCGGGTTCGACTCCCGCCTCTCGCATTGTAAGCAAAAAGCTCGTGGGCAATGGGCTTAGGTCGCAAGCCCCTTGCCCACCATTCCCTGCTGGTCCCCCTCAATTCCCGCCGTTCCGCCGGATTTCCGGGGAGAAAGTGGGGAGATCGTCCCCCGCTTCGGAGGAGCCTCGGCGGCGTGCCATTTGGGAGGCGAACAGGGCGGGGTGGACCGGGAGTCGTGGTCGATCAGTCGCTTCGCCTCGGCCATGCTTCAATCCATTAGCACGCAATCCCCTTCGATCCTGATTTCGGCTGCTTCGACGTTGCTGTATCGACGATGACGCCGGCCACGGAAGCTGACGTGCAACCGCCCGCCGTCGATGGGGCCGAGCGTCAGTTCGAGGACGTGATCGCAGGCACCGCTGGCCTTCAGCAGGAAAACCGACCATAGCCGGGCGGCGGGCAGGAATAGCTGGGGCCGCTTCTTGAACGTGGCCCACAGCTTCGGGAAGGCCCCCTCCGTGACCCGCAAGTCCGAGGTCAGGCCGCTGATCATCGACTCCAGCATCCGGTCGTTGAGGGTCCCCTGACCCGACGACGACTCGTTCAGGAGGATCAGTCGTGCCCGCCGAGCGGCGATCTCGTCGGCTGAGACTCCATTGAAGTTGCCTAACTCCATCCCGGCGTTCGCCCGTACGTCCCTGTCCGACCTGAGCGTCACGATCCAAACCGATTTGCCGGCCACCGAGCGGAGTTCGGCGGACAGGATGCGAGCGATGAAGCCGTCGTTCTTGTAGGCGTAAGGGACCGGCTCGATCCGGTGTGAGGCCCCCGGCCGCAGCCCCCGCAGGGCGGCGTCCTCCTCGGCGTTGATCGGGGCGATGTGGACTTCCACGGTCCCGTCGTTCCGCTCGGCCACCTCCTGGGACTTGTAGTAGGCGTTGTTCAGCAGCACCCAAGCCCCCGAGTCGCTGACGTGGAGGACTTTCGTGGGGGCGGACGAGGCATCGGCGGCCCTCCGCTTGGGCGTGCTCGCCGTGTCCCCGGATCGCCCCGGATTCCGTTCGGGCGGCGGCTGGGGCGGCTCGCTCCCCAGCTTCCTGAGCCACAAGGACAGGTGCTTGTTGAGCAGCCGGCGGAACTCATCCACTCCCCGGTAGTCCCAGGTCAAGCCCTGCTTCTGGAGCTTCGACCGGAACTCCAGGACCTTTCCCTTCTGGGCCACCTGTTCGGGCGACTGGAATGTCGTGGGGCGCTGGCAGAAGTAGAACATGATCTCGGGACGCTGTTGTCTCCGATGCGACTCGACCGCCCGATCGAACTCCTCCTCGGTCCCCGATCCGGCCCGAGGCGTGACCGTGCCGAAGCGGTCCCAGAGGATGCCGACGAACAGGTCGTAATGCGTCATGTCGGCGATCTGGGCATTGACGAGGCTCTGGGGGTCGCCCCCGAATGCCGGCCTTGCGTCGGTCTCCCAGCCGACGACCTGGAGCGTGACGCCTTTCTCCTGGGCGACGGAGCGGTTCAGGTCATCGATCACTTCCCGGACGACCTCCCTCTCTTCCGACACGTCGCCCGGCGATGCCACGAATACCTTGAGCAACTCGACCTGCATCTCTCCCTCCCCGAGATTCGTCCCCGCCCGAGTCTGCCTTGAGGGCCGGAGTCCCATCTGTCACCAGCCCTGGCGATGGACGGTCTTATCGATCTGCTCCTTGACGAGCTTGGCCCGTTCGATCGACCCGCCGAAGAAGCCGGCCTTGAGCGGCGGCCAGTCCCCGCCCAACCCGTCGATCTCATGCCCGACCTCCTCTAGCACGCCCCTTCGCCACAGGAAGCAGCCTATCGGACCCCAGATATGCCCCGTCGAGCCGTCCTTCTCGCAAAGGTCCCCGTGGACGAGGGCGAACAGGTACTCGAAGCGATCGAACGCCCCTTGATACTCCATCTCGTCGATGGCTAGGCCGCTCAACGGCTCCTTGAGGACGGCGAAGAGGTGATCGCTGGTCGGCGACCTGTGGCGCTCCAACTCGGGCCGCCGCCGGAGGAGGCCGCCGTCGATCACGTCGTTGTGGGCCAGAGCACGAACCAGGGGGACGGACTCGTTTTCCTTGCGGCTCCTCGTCGAAACCAGGATCGTCTTCAGCGTGTCGTACCTGCCGGCGAGGATGGCCCCGACGCCGCAGGAATAGACGCACAGCAGGGCCGGGTAGCATCGGAGATTGAGCAAGGCGGTGATGCCGCTGCGTTCGCCGGGCGGGTCGGCGAGCCTGCCGAGGCAGCGCCCCAGGAGCCGGGCGTGCTCGTCGACGGCCCAGTGGCCCCCGGCGGCCAGGATCGGCAGGAGCGGCCCGGCGAGGGTTTCGTAACGCTCGACACGGGCCAGGTAGTCCTCGACGCCGAGGTCATGGACGTTGCGGACGGGGAACTGCTCCTCGCCCAGGATGTCCTGGAGACCCTTGATCTCGCCGACCAGGGCGTCATGGAGCCGAATCCGACGGCGATCGTCTCTGAGGAGATCCTTGTAGCGATGCAGCGGCAAGGTCGGCTCGCAGACGATCCCGGCGGTCGCATCGGTCGGGGCGGATGTCATGGGGAACCTCGTTCTCAGTCATTGATAGGGGGTGTCCTCGCCAACGTCGGTTAGCTCAGCGTGTACTCCCGCCACGGGACACACCGTAAGGGCACGCCGGCCATGAAGCGGGAGATATCCCGGCGACCGTAGTAGGTCGGGACGCCACGGTAGTCCTGGGCCATCAACACGACCGGCATGCCTGGGAAGGCCGGCATCAGGGCCGAGATCATGCGATCGGCCTCGAACGAGTTTTGCAGGACGTGCGACTTCACGATCACCACGCCGAACGTGACGCCCTGCTCTCGAATCACTGCCCCCTGGAAACGCATCTCGCCTCCCGGTTAGTATGGACTCACGGCTCAAAATCTTGTGCAACCTGGCTCTTGGCCGCCTCTAATGCACAGAATATTGTGCGGTTTCAGGTTAGGCAAGCGGAAATTGGATCAGAATGCACAGATTTTTGTGCTTCTCTGGAGAGGGCTATCAAGATTCCTGACGATGCCCGAGTTGGGGGGTGGGAGGGGATGACTGTCCAAGGAGCACGTTCCGAGGAGCTAAATGTGGTCGGCGAATTGATCCGCAAACGCCGAGAGGTGATCTCGATGTCGGTCGCCCAGCTTGCAAAGAGGATCGGCGTGAGCCGGAACACGATCACCAACTACGAGAGCGGCAGGACGGAGCCGACGGCCAGCCATCTGATGATCATCGCCGAGTCCCTCGGCACTTCGATCGGGGACCTCCTCGACGTGTCCGGGACTGTGCCGCCGCCTCGCTTCGCCTTCCGATCCCATGCGGCCTTGAGGAAGGACCCGGACGTCCTCGCCAAGGCCCGCAAGTATCTGAAGGCGTACGCCGAGATCGAGCAGATCACGGGCTCTCCGCTCTGCGTCAAGCTGCGCCAGTACGTGTGCGACTCGGACGGTCCGCTCGGCGACCGTGACATCGAGACGGCAGCCGAGACCCTCCGGCGGACTTGCGCCCTCAGGGATACAGGCCCCGAGAACCTCGTCCGTGTGCTTGAGGGTTTGGGGGTCCGGTGCCTCTTCTTCGAGCACTCCACGAAAGGTCTCGACGGTATCAGCACGGTCCAGGACGACCTGATGCTGATCCTCCTGAATGATCGGAAGAAGAACATCGAGCGGACGATCTACAGCGGGGCCCACGAACTCGGGCATCTCGTCCTGCATCCGCACCTGTTCACGACCGACGCAGAGGAATGCGAAAACGGGCGGGACTACGAGAAGGAGGCCAACAAGTTCGCCGGCTTCTTCCTGGTCCCGAGCGACGAACTCCTGGGGGTCTGGAGGGAGGAACGTCTGAACCGGCTCCCCCTGTTCCACTCGCTGCTGCTGCTGAAGCGGGTATTCCACGTCAGCTTCCACTGCCTCTTTCGGAGGGTCTCGGACCTGGGCCTGGCCTCGGTCGATTACCCCGTGTTCATCTCGACGATCAAGGGGAACCTCGGCATCAGCGGCAAGGCGGCGATGGAGGATCTCGAACCCGAACCGTTGGATCCCCAGGCGTTGTACCGCTCGACCCGATTCCATAGGCTAGTCCAGTCGGCTTACTTGCAGGGGCTCATCAATCCAACCAAGGTCGCCGAGATGCTCCAGGTGGGCGTGGATGACGCATTGAAAATTACTCAAACATGGATGAAGCCGGCGTATGAAATGGAAGACGGCCCTGTATGACGCCCTCTCGCTGGTCATCCTCGACGGCCACCTCCGGTACGATGCGGGGCTGGCGGGCAGGCTGCCCCGCATCCTCGCCATCGAGGAGTGCTTCCGGCCCTGCGTCATGGGGTGCGACGTCGCCGAGAGGATGCGTCGCCGTTCGGAATTCCTGCGTCTCCCCGGCCCGCTGGTCATCTCGTCGATCCTCCGGCGCACCGGCCTCCCGATCACGGTCGCCGAGGTCGATGCCCTGACCCTCGTCGCCGCCGTCCACTACGAGGTCCCCGTCGTCACGGGCGACGAGCGGTTCGAGGCATCGCTCAAGCGGATCGCCGTGCCGGCCTCGCAACTCTCAACGCTGATCGGACGCCCCAGCAGATCGGGCGTCGGGGCTCCCGGCTGAGTGACGGGGGCCGGCACGCCCCCCGCACGTCGAAAGGGTTGGCCGGGGGAGGGAGTCACCGTCCTTTAAACCTCTTCCACGGACTCCTCGCTCTGGGATAATGGTGGCTTATTTGGCGGGGCAGGCCGCCCGCTCGCAGAGTACATCCAATCCGAACGGACGCAGTATTGGCCGCACGATCGGCGGGACCCTCTCAATCCGGCGGCGGTCTTGGTCTTCGGAAGGCGACATGGCAAAGCACGATGCTCGGCAGATCCTCCCCTTCTCGAAGCCGAATGGCCGGGTTCTGGACCTGCCGGCACTGGAATCCTGGCTCTGGGACGCCGCCTGCCAAATCCGGGGGCCGCTCGACGCCCCGAAGTTCAAGGACTATATCCTCCCGCTGATCTTCCTGAAGCGGCTCTCGGACGTCTTCGAGGACGAGATCAAGCAACTCGCTCAAGAGTTCGGCGGCGAGAAGACGGCGGCCGAGATCGCCGGGCAGGACCACAAGCTCGTCCGGTTCTACCTGCCCGAGAAGGCCCGGTGGTCGTACCTGGCCAAGGAGACGACCGGGCTGGGAGAGAAGCTGACCGACGCCGTGCGGGCCATCGCCAGGGAAAATCCCAGGCTGGCCGGCGTCATCGACGTCACCGACTTCAACGCCACCACTGCCGGACAGAGGATCGTCGATGACAAGCGGCTCGGTGCCTTGGTCGGGGTGCTCAACAACCCCGAGTACCGCCTCGGCCTCGACGACGTGGAGCCCGACATCCTCGGCCGGGCCTACGAGTACCTGCTGAGGAAGTTCGCCGAGAACCAGGGCCAGAGCGCCGGGGAGTTCTACACTTCCCGAGAGGTGGCCGTCCTCATGGCCCGCATCCTCGACCCCCAGCCGGGAATGACCGTCTGCGACCCATGTTGCGGCTCGGGCGGGCTGCTCATCAAGACCCACCTGCGCTTGCTGGAAACGAAGGGCGAGAGGGCGAACGGGCGGCTCCGGCTGCCGTCGAGCGTGGCCCCGCTGCGGGTCCATGGCCAGGAGATCAACCCGGCGACCTTCGCCATCTCACGGATGAACGCCTTCCTCCACGACATGGAGGCCGAGATCGCCCTGGGCGATTCGATGCACCGCCCGGCGTTCACCGAGCCCGACGGCAGGTTGAAGTCGTTCGACATCGTGATCGCCAACCCGATGTGGAACCAGAAGTTCGACGCCGCCACCTACGAGAACGACCCCTACGAGCGGTTCAAGAAGGGGATACCCCCCTCGTCGAGCGCCGACTGGGGTTGGGTGCAGCACATGGCGGCGTTGATGAAGGACGGCGGGAGGCTGGCCGTCGTCCTCGACACGGGGGCCGCCAGTCGGGGGAGCGGCAACACGGGTTCGAGCAAGGAGCGGGACGTCCGCAAGGCGTTCGTCGAGGCCGATTGGGTCGAGGCGGTCCTGCTCCTGCCGGACAACCTCTTCTACAACACGACGGCGCCGGGCATCGTCCTGTTCCTGAACAAGCGGAAGGCTCACGACAACGAGATCCTCCTCATCAACGCCTCCAAGCTCTGCTCGAAGGGGCGGCCCAAGAACTACCTCGAAGACAAGCACGTCGAGGCCATCGTCGGGATCTACCACGGCTGGAAAGCCGAGCCGGGCGTCTCGGCCGTGGTCAGCAAGGACGATGTGGTCAAGAACGACTACAACCTCTCCCCGAGTCGGTACGTATCGACGGGCGAAGTCGAGGACGTCTTGCCGCTCGAAGAGGCCATCGTCCTGCTGCAAGAGGCCGAGGAGGAGCGAGCCGAGGCCGACAAGAACCTGGATGCGGTTCTGGGGAAGCTAGGCTTCAAGGAATGGCGGAATGTCTGAGCCTCTTGAAATCGATTACCCAGAGGATTGGCATGTCGTGCCCTTCTCAAGCATCGTCAGAGAGTTGAGGGGAGGAGATTGGGGCGACGAATCCGCTGGTCCAGATGCCCATCCAGTCTTCGCACTCCGAGGGACGGACTTCGTTCGTGCCGGCAGCGGCAATCTTCAGGGAACACCCCTTCGATACGTTAAGCAGAAGAGCATCGAGAAAAGACGCCTGCTTTCCGGCGATCTTCTCGTAGAAATGTCGGGCGGCAGCGTTGATCAACAGACCGGACGCATCATGTTGGTTAGAGAAAGGACTCTCGGAAATTCATCCCTACCGATCCTCTATAGCAACTTCGTCAAGCGGCTGCGGATCGACGAGTCTGTTGTATCTCCCGACTATGCGGCGTGGTTCTGGAACTTCCTGTACCAACGACGCAGGATGTTCGTCTACGAAAAACGCACTACCGGGATTCGCAATTTCAAACTGAATGACTTTCTCGATAATGAATCGGTTGCCTATCCATCTCCGAGAGAGCAGAAGGTCATCGTCTCAACTCTCGAATGCGTCCTGGCAGCTAAAGAAGCCGCAGAGAAGACAATCGCCGCAGCCCGGCAACTCAAGGCCAGCCTGATGCGTCACCTGTTCACCTACGGGCCGGTGCCCGCAGGTGCGGCCGACCGAGTGACCCTGAAAGAAACCGAGTTCGGCTCCGTGCCCTCGCACTGGGAAGTCGGACGGATCGGCAATCATGCCAAGGTCGGAAACGGCTCGACGCCTCGGAGGACGAACGCCAGCTATTGGGAGGGGGGAACGATCCCGTGGCTGACCAGCGGCAAGGTTTACGACCGAATCATCCGAGAAGCGAATGAGTACGTCACGGAGATTGCTTGTGAGGAATGCCACCTGCCGCTCGTGAAGAAGGGCAGTATCGTCGTGGCCATCACGGGGCAGGGAAAGACCCTCGGGAATGCGGCGCTACTGGATTTGGATACATGCGTCAGTCAGCACTTGGCCTACATCCAGCCCAAGGACGATCGCATCGTGCCCGAGTTCTTGTTGGCCTTCCTCCACCAGCGATATGAGCACTTCCGGGATGTCAGTAGCGGTGGCGGAAGCACGAAGGGTGCCCTAACCTGTGGGTTCCTGAAGGGCTACCCCTGTCCATTGCCACCGAAAGACGAGCAGACCGAGATCGCAGCAATCATCAAGGCCGCTGAACGAAAGTGGGCGGCGTCACGATCACGGGCACAGGCGCTTGACGCCTTATTTCGATCGCTCCTCCATCACCTGATGACGGGCAAGATCCGGGTTGGGAATTTCGCCCCGACGACTCCCGAGGGATGTACGTCATGAGCACCGACCCGGCCAGAATCGCCCTCCTCGAAGAATGGATGCGGGACAAGGAGGGTGAGAACCTCGAATTCAAGGAGTGGAAAAACGACGGTGATTTCGAGAAGCTCGCCCGCTATTGCTGTGCGCTGGCCAACGAGGGAGGCGGGCGATTCATCATGGGAGTTACGGATAAGCGACCTCGGAAGGTCGTGGGGTCGAGCGCCTTTTCTCAGCCCGAGCAGACCCGAAAGTCTCTCTGCCAACGCATCCCGCTTGCGATCGATTTCGAGCAGATCCAGCACCCCAGCGGGCGGGTGCTGCTCTTTCGAATTCCGGGCCGCCCCCTGGGTACGCCGATCAAGTACGACGGCCGTTATTGGATGCGGAAGGAGGACAGCCTCGTCGAGATGTCCGAGGTACGCCTCCGGGAAATCTTCGCCGAGAGCGGGCACGACTTCTCTGCGGACGTCTGCCCCGACCTGGCACCGGCTCACCTCGACCCGGACGCCATCGAGGAGTTCCGCCGCCGCTGGATCGCCAAGGCCCGCAAGGTGGAGGACTTCGCCCTCGCCGATCGGCTGGCAAGCCTGACGCACGAGGAGTTGCTGACCGACGCCGAGGCCCTGGTCGATGGGTCGCTGAATTACGCCGCCCTGGTCTTGTTCGGGACAGCGCAGGCCCTCGGTCGTCACCTGGCCCAGGCGGAGATCGTCTTCGAGTACCGCTCGTCCGACCAGTCCGGCCCGGCCCAGGACCGGCAGGAATACCGCCGGGGTTTCTTCTCGTACTACGACGAGCTTTGGAACAGGATCAACCTGCGGAACGACAGGCAGGACTTCCAGGAGGGGCTCTTCGTCCACCCCATCCTCACGTTCAACGAGCGCCCGGTCCGTGAGGCGGTTCTGAACGCCGTCAGCCACCGGAACTACCAGCTTGGGGGTAGCATCTTCATCCGCCAGTTCCCCCGTCGTCTGGAAATCGACAGCCCCGGCGGCTTCCCCCTCGGGATCACGGTGGAGAACATCCTGGACCGTCAGAACCCCCGGAATCGGCGGATCGCCGAAATCTTCACCCGTTGCGGCCTGGTCGAGCGCTCGGGCCAGGGTATGAACCCGATTTACGAGGAACTCATCAAGCAGAGCAAGCCCATCCCAGACTTCGCCCGCACCGACCAGTATCAAGTGGGCCTGACCCTCCACGGGACCGTCCAGGACCCGGCCTTCATCCGGTTCGTCGAGAAGGTGTCGAAGGAGACAGCGGCCATCTTTAACACCCATGACTGGATGTTAATGGCCGCCGCCGCTCGGGGTGAGAAGTTCCCCAAGCACTCGGACGGCCGGTCGGCACGCCTGCTCGACCTCGGGGTGATCGAGCGGGTCAAGGGCCGTACGTACATGCTCTCCCGCCGGTATTACGAGTCCGTGGGCCAGCAGGCCGAGTACACCCGGAAGCGGGGGCTCGACCGGGAGCAAAATCTGGCTCTCCTCCTGAATCACATCACCGCCTATTCGGAGACAGGGAGCAAGCTGGAAGACCTCTGCGACGTCCTGCCCGCCCTTCCGATAACGCATGTCCAGTCCCTCCTCCAAACCTTGAAGCGGCGGGGGGCGGCGTACTCGGTCGGGGCGACCAACGCAGGGCGCTGGTATCCTGGCCCCAAGCCGCCAGAACGCAAGAAGGGCCGAGCGACGTAATTCAGCCCTTGATGACGCAATCAGTCGGGCCTCGCCGATTCCGCAAGCCTAGTCAGGAGAGCGATTTAGCGAGTTAGGTCGTTTGGCGTTCGACGTAATTCGACGCAACTTGACTCAATCCGCCGAGGCCCGAGATCGACGGAACCCTGATCGACCGAAGGGGGAGATGTGAGACTGGGCACCGAGCGTACCGCCGTCCAAAATCCTTTCGTCCGCTACGCCGTCGATGCCGGCTGGACGTACCTCTCGCCCGAGCAGGCCCTCAACTTCCGTCGTGGCCTGACGAGCCCCGTCCTCGATTCGGTCCTGGTCGAACAGCTTCAGCGTCTCAACCCCGGCGTCGTGGACCACCTCCGGGCCGAGGAGGTGGCCAGGCGACTCGCCCGAGTCCGGCCGAGCATCGAGGGGAACCTCGACGCCTGGGAGTACCTGAAGGGGCTGAAGACCGTCTTCGTCGAGGCCGAGAAGCGGGAGCGGAATATCCGGCTCCTCGACCCCGAGAACCTGGATGCGAACCGCTTCCACGTCACCGACGAGTTCACGTTCACGAACGGGGTCCCGCCGGACATCCGCACGGACATCATGTTCTTCGTCAACGGCGTGCCCGTCCTGGTCGCCGAGACGAAGGCGGCCACGCACATGGACGGTGTGGGCGAGGCGTTGGAGGACATCCGGTACTACCACCGCAAGGGGCCGGAACTCCTCTGCGTGATGCAGGTCCACGCCCTGACGCACCTCATCCAATTTTTCTACGGGGCCACCTGGAACCTCTCCCGCAAGGGCCTCTTCAACTGGCGGGACGAGCAGGCCGGTGACTTCGAGACGCTGGTCAAGACGTTCGTCTCGCCGAGGCGATTGCTCCGGGTCGTCACCGAGTTCATCCTGTTCACCCGGAAGGACGAGGAACTCTCGAAGGCCGTCCTCCGGCCGCACCAGATGCGGGCCGTCGAGCGGACGGTGCAGCGGGCCAAGGACCCCGAGAAGCGGCGGGGCCTGGTCTGGCACACGCAGGGTTCGGGCAAGACGTACACGATGATCACGATCGCCAAGCGGCTGATCGAGGACCCGGCCTTCCAGAACCCGACCGTGATCATGCTCGTGGACCGCAACGAGCTTGAGGCCCAACTCTTCGCCAACCTGGAGGCCGTCGGCTTCGGCAAGGTCGAGATCGCCCAGAGCAGAAGGCACCTCCAAGACCTGCTCAAGGCCGACCGGCGGGGCCTGATCGTCTCGATGATCCACAAGTTCGAGGGCGTGCCCGAGAAGGCCACCGAGCGGGCCAACGTGTTCGTCCTGGTGGACGAGGCCCACCGGACGACGGGCGGCGACCTGGGCAACTTCTTGATGGGGGCGTTGCCCAACGCCACGTACATCGGCTTCACGGGCACCCCGATCGACCGGACGGCCTATGGCAAGGGGACGTTCAAGGTCTTCGGCACCGACGACCCGAAGGGCTACCTCGACAAGTACACGATCAAGCAGTCGGTCGAGGACGGGACGACGGTGCCGCTGCACTACTCGCTCGCCCCGAACGACCTCCGGGTGGACCGGGAGACCCTGGAGAAGGAGTTCCTCGCCCTGGCCGAACTGGAGGGCGTCAGCGACGTCGAGGAGTTGAACACGGTCCTGGAGCGGGCCGTCACGTTGAAGAACATGCTCAAGAACAGGGAGCGGGTGGACAAGGTGGCCCGCTTCGTCGCCGAGCACTTCCGCACGACGGTCGAGCCGATGGGCTACAAGGCGTTCCTCGTGGCCGTGGACCGGGAAGCGTGCGTCTTCTACAAGCAGGCCCTCGACCGATACCTGCCGGCCGAGGTCTCGGAGGTGGTCATCAGCAGCGGGGGCAAGAAGGACTCGGACGAGTTGCGGGCCGCCTGGCTGGCCGAGCAAGAGGAGAAGCGCATCCGCAAGGCATTCCGCAATCCCGAGGGCAACCCGAAAATCCTAATCGTCACCGAGAAGCTCCTGACCGGCTTCGACGCCCCGATCCTGTACTGCATGTACCTCGACAAGCCCATGCGGGATCACGTCCTGCTCCAGGCCATCGCCCGAGTCAACCGTCCCTACGAGGACGACGAGGGCCGCCGCAAGCCGTCCGGGTTCGTCCTCGACTTCGTGGGCATTTTCGAGAAGTTGGAGAAGGCCCTGGCGTTCGACTCGCAGGACGTCGAAGACGTGGCGGAGGTCGTGAAGGATCTAGGCGTCCTCCGGGACCGTTTCAAGGACCAGATCGAGGAAGGGCGTAAGGGCTATCTCCCGATCACGAAGGGCCACACGGGCGACAAGGCGGTCGAAGCCCTATTGGAACGCTTCCGGGACAAGGAACTCCGGCACGAGTTCTACTCCTATTTCAACGAGATCGAGGAACTCTACGAGATCCTCTCGCCCGACGCCTTCCTGCGCCCGTTCCTCGAAGACTACGGCCGCCTCTCCGAGATGTACCGCCTGCTCCGGGCCAGCTACGAGCGTGGCGTTCCGGTGGACCGGAGCTTCCTGAGGAAGACCGCCCGGCTGGTCCAGGAGCACACCGACACGGGTGCCATCCAGGCCCCCGAGAAGGTCCATAAGCTCGACGCCAAGACGCTGGGCAAGATCGCCGAGGCCGACACGCCCGACACGGTGAAGGTCTTCAACCTCCTCAAGTCCCTCCACTCCCTCGTGGACGAGGAGGGGCAGAAGCAGCCGTACCTGATCAGCATCGGCGATAAGGCCGAGGAGGTGGCCAGGGCGTTCGAGGATCGGCAGAAGACGACCCAGGACACGCTCCTGGAGCTTGAGCGGCTGGTCCGTGAATTGAAGGAGGCCGAGGCCCAGAGGGACGAGACGGAACTCACGCCCGAGGCGTTCGCCGTCTTCTGGATGCTCAAGCGGGCCGATGTGGGCGGTGCCCTCGACGTGGCCAGGTACGCCGCCAAGGCGTTCGAAGAGCACCCGCACTGGCAGACGAGCGGCCACCAGGAGCAGGCCGTCCGAAGGGCGCTCTACAAGGCCCTGATCGACGCCGGCGTCGATGGAGTCGTCGAAGTCGCCCAGGGCATCATGAAGATGCTGCGGAGGGCGACGTGAGCGAAAAGAAGGGCGAGACCTGGGCACCCCTGGAGCAGGTCGTCACGAAGGAACTCCTGAAGTCGGAGGTCTCGGCCTGGGCCAAGCGGATCGGCGTCGAGCCCAAGGAGGTTCACGTACGGCCGATGAGCCGGAAATGGGGGAGTTGCTCTACCACCGGGCGTCTGACGCTCGACTCGGGCCTGACCGCCGAATCCGCCGACTTCCGTCGTGAGGTCATCGTCCACGAACTCGTCCACCTGAAGGTTCCGAATCACGGGCCGCTCTTCCGGGCCTTGTTGAAGGCGTATCTGGGCAAGAGCGAGGTGGGGTTAGGTCGGAGGAGGGTGAACGCCACTTCCTCGTAAAATCTTCCGGGCGATTCGCCTGGCCATTACGATGCGAGTGAGCTTGCCGGACCAACTTTCAAGCGGTCTCGTTTAGTTTCACAACGGGGCATTATGATGATTCGAATGGAGCCGATCGACGAGAAATCGCCCCACCTTCAGGCCGTGAAACGGTTGTGGCGTGCGAACTCGGATTGGCTCGGATTCTATCCCGAAGGAGCGTTCCTGGACCGTGCTCGTCGCCGGGAGATCCTGGTCGCCCTCGACGGTCAGATTTGTTCCGGCTATCTGCTCTACTATAAGACGGAACGGCGAAAGGTACGGCTGACCCACCTCTGCGTCGAGGAATCTCATCGGAGCCAAGGGCTCGCCAGGCGACTCGTCGATTCGCTCCGCAACCTAACCAGGGACTACTTGGGAATTGGCCTGTACTGCCGCCGTGACTTCTCTACATGGTCAGCCTGGCCCAAGCTCGGGTTCGTGGCTTTGGCCGAGAAGCGGGGCCGGGGCGAAGACGGCGGCGAACTCACCTACTTCTGGATGTCGAACCTCCGGGCCAGCCTCCTCGGTGCCCCACGGCCGCACGAGGACGAGCGGGTCGATGTCGTCCTGGACGCCAACGTCTTCTTCGACCTGGACGACCCCGGCAGGAACGGGGCCGAGGAGTCGCAGGGCATCGTCGCCGACTGGCTCAGGCCGCTGATCCGGCCCTGCATCACCGACGAGGTGTTCAACGAGATCCAGCGGCAGGAGGACCGCACCCGCAGGTCCGAGCGCCTGCGGGCCGCAAAGAGGTTCGACTCGCTGGAGTGTGCGACCGAGGACTTCCAATCGGCCGAGGCACAGATCCGTGCCCTGGTCGGCGACCCGAGGAACGCCAGGGACGAGGCCGACATCAGGCAGGTCGCCCGTGCCGTCGCTTCGAAGGCCGCCATCTTCGTCACCCGAGACGAGGCCCTGCTCGGGCACGCAGGCGTCGTCTACTCGAAGTACGGCCTTAGCTTGGTCCGGCCGGCGGAACTGGTCGGCCGCTTCGAGGAGTTGAGGAACGAGCCGGCATACCAGCACGAACGCCTCGCCGGCACTTCGATCGACAAGTCCCGGATGAGTCGCCCGTCCGAGTGCTTGATCTCGGCGTTCCAGGACTCGACGGGCGTCGAGAAGAAGTGGCAGCTTGAGCAGAGACTCAACGCATACCTCTCGGCACCCGACAAGTACAACTGTTTCCTGGTCGCCGACGCCTCGTCCTCGCCCGAACGACGGTCGCCGCTGGCCCTCTACGTCGTCGAGCGGGCCTCCGAGCACGTCATCAACGTCCCGCTCTTCCGGCTGGCCGCATCCGTCCGCACAACTCGGGCTGCGAACACCCTCTTCCGCACGCTCCTGGCGGGGATCGTCGAGCACGCCTGCCGGTCGCAGACGAAGGCGGTGATGTTCGGGGAGACGCTGACAGATCCGGCCTGGATGGAACCGCTGCGGGATTCCGGCTTCTTCCCGGTGGGACCGGCGTGGGCGAAGCTGAGCCTGAGGATGGCCGCACCTCCCGACCGCATCTCCCTCGCCATCCGTTCCGCCCTGGCCGATGCCGGGCTGGAGTGTAAGGAGTTGGCCGAGGTCGCAGACCTCCTGGCCGACGACTCGATCCGGGGAGACCCCCTGGCCGCCTGGGAGGCCGAGCACCTTCTCTGGCCTGCGAAGCTCCTGGACTGCGGCATCCCGAGTTACATCGTCCCGATCCGGCCCGGCTGGGCGTCGGACCTCTTCGACTCGGGACTCGCCGACGGGAGGTTGTGGGGGGCGGACGCCGACCTGGCCCTCAACCCCGAGTCGGTTTACTATCGCTCCGCTCGCAACGGCCCGTCCCGGCCCTTCGGTCGAATCCTCTGGTACGTCAGCCAGGTCAAAAGGGACCCCGAGACCATGAGGATTCGGGCCTGCTCACGCCTGGCCGACGTGGTGGTCGGGTCGGCGAAGGATCTGTATCGGGAGTTCCGAAGGCTGGGCGTCTATGGCTGGGGTGATGTCTTGAAGACCGCCGACGGAGATCCTGAAGGCCGCATCATGGCGATGCGGTTCGACGACAACGAACTGTTTCCCAAACCCCTCAAGTGGGATGACTTTCAGGGCATCCTGGACCGGCACGGGAAGCGGACGAACATCCAATCCCCGGTCGAGATCCCCGAACCCGCCCTCGTCGATCTTTACAGGCGTGGTCTCGGGATCGAGTAACGCCGCCTTCCACGCCGGAGCCCGATGTTGCTTCTTTTATCGATCAAGCCTCGCTTCGCCCACATGATCCTTCGTGGGGAGAAGTACGTCGAGTTACGGCGCCGTGCCCCACGATGTCCGACCGATTTCTGGCTCGCCCTCTACGCCACGACCCCGGAGAGGGCGGTGATCGGCGTCGTCAGGGCACGACAAGTCGTCGTGGCGACCCCGGAGGAACTCTGGGAGCAGGTCGAGGACGGCTGCGGCCTAGGCGGTGATGAATATCGGCGCTATTACGAAGGGGCGAGGCGGGCGGTTGGGATCTGGCTGGAGGCTCCAATCCCGGTCCCAAAGCCCGTGAGCCTGGAGAGCCTCCGCATTGCATGGCCAGGCTTCCAGCCCCCACGGAGCTTCGCCTATCTTTCGCACGAGCAGAAGAGGGACGTCTGGAGTCATGCGGGGCAATGCGGCTTTGGTGAGATGGCGGGCTAAATCCTGGTGGATCGGGGTGTCGGTATCCAGGTCGTTCGCCGTAGCTCGATCTGCTGCTTGGTACATCGGTGCTGCATTCGCACCTCCAGTCGATCCCACTCAACCTTGCTCCTCACTCACCTCTGACGACCACCCGCTTCTCCTGGCCAGCCCTTTTCACGACGAACGGCACGTCCTTCCCCGCCGTGAGGTCGGACAGCCTATTCACCGTGCCGATCACGTTCGAGACCTTCTCGCCGTCGATCGAGACCAGTATGTCCCCGGCCTTCAGCCCAGCCTTCTCGGACGCCCCGCCACGGATGACGGCGTTGATCTTCACGCCGTCCTTGTCGGCGTCCAGCGAGACCCCGAACGACGGCGTGACCCGGCCCCGGACGTCCAGTCTGGCGATCGACGCCGGCTCGTGGCCCTGCAAGTGGACGTTCAACTCGCACCGCTGCCCGAGCACCGACGGGTCGGCCGGGATGCGGAAGGCATACTCGGCGAGTTTCTCGGGCTCCAGCCGCCCCTCCAGCATGACCGACTCCTTGCCGGCCCTCTTGTTCACGATCGGCATGAACGTGGCCCCCAGGCGGCTCCCGTCCTGCTGCCAGCCGGGGTGCCTGGGCGAGGCCCGGACCTGGAGCACGCCCTCGGCGAACTTCAGCGTCAGGAAGACCGTGTAGTTGTCGAACTTCTCGAAGTCGATCGACGCCGAGAGGGGTGCCTTCAAATACCTCGGGAATGAGAAGCTCGACTTCTTCACCGGCCCCTTGTCCACGAGGATGGGGGACAGGAGCAGGACTCCGGCGGTCCTGTCGATCGAGAGGCCGTCGATCGGCATCGGGCTCCCATTCAGGGCGGCGAAGTCGGCGGTCGTGGCCACCTCGCCGAACGAGTAGACGGCCCTGTGCGTGCCGTCCTCCTCCAACGTCACCTTGGCGTTCGGGAGGCCGGCGATCGTGGCCGGCTTGCCCTGCGACGGCTCGATGGGCGGAATCTCGGCTCTCGTATCCACCGAGAGCGAGCAATCGCCAGTGTCGGTCAACGAGAGGGAGATACGGCGTACCTGGATGACCGACCGCTCACCCGCATCTTTCTGTCTTTCGGGAGTTGGTGGGGCCAGGGCCGGTGTCAGAGGTCTGACCCCCGACGCTGCGACGGCGACCCCACGACTGCCGGGCTCCTGGACCGGAGATGGCGCTGCGGCTCGGAACCTCGCCGTCCGCATCATCCGGCCCCAGTTCTCTCGGATGTCCGGCGGCATCTGGTCCATCCGTGTGTCGGCGAAGGGATCGCCGGGCTTGGCCCTCGGGCTCCTGGCGTAGGCGTCCCCGTAGTTGCTGTAGCCCACCAGCTTGATGTCCCAGGACTCGATCAGTCGGAAGGCCGGGGCGTACCAACCATCCCAGGTGCCGTCCCAATTCCAGGCGTTGGGCGAGCGGTGCCCGAACTCGACCAGGGCGACGGGCTTTCCGTGCCGACTGGCCATTCGGACCAGCCGCTCGGCGGCTTGGACCTGGGGGCCGGAGAACATCGAGATCCCGAACCAATCGACGTAGCGGTCCCCAGGATAATAGTCGAGCAGTTCGCCCTCGGTCATGTTCGGGCGGGGACGGCGGCCGTGGGCCAGGTCGCCGATCGAATGCCAGACGTAGGCGACGTTCCTCACCCCGAGGCGGTCCCAGGCATCATGGACCTTGCGGTAGGCGGCGACGTACTCCTGGGGCCGGTCCCGGAAGTCGGTCTCGAACTCCCCCTCCAGGTCGGCGAAGACGGGGCCGCCGAACTCCTTGATTGCCTCGCCCACCATCCTGACGCCCTCGTCGGTGATCCCGTTGAGGTCCGTCTCCATGACCAGGAAGCCCCCATCCGGGATGTTCTTTTGGGCGTTGTGCCGGAAGAAGTTGACGTTCCCCTCGTCCCTCAGTGAGTTGTAGAACTTGACGCCCTGAGGGCGGTGTCTCGTGACTTTGGTGTAGGCGGCGATCTCGTCCCAACCGGCCCCGATGGCGACGAGGGTCTTGCCCGGCGGCGGGGCGAATTTGCCGCCTCCCGGACCCGGAGGGCCTGCCGTCGCAAGCTGGGGCGAGGCCAGGATCAGCAGGGCCAAGGCGAGTCCACGAGGCTTCATCGGCACGGGTCCCAGGGGTTGGTGGAGGCTCTCGGCGGGGCGAGCGAGGCCCGATCATTGATCCGGGAGAAGGCTGCGATGGACGACGGGCGTGTCTTCCTCCCCGTCGCTCGTTCCACGGGAAGCATCAATCGATCTTGATCCTCGTCGTGGACTTCCACTTGTCGTAGCCGATGACCATCTCGCCACGGGTCGGCTCCCCGGCCTTGATCGCCTGGCCGAAGGAGAGGATGCCATCGCTCAGCTTGACGCCCCCGGCGTCGTACGCCGCCCAGCTTCGGCCCGGTGCCCCGTTCCGCTCCGGGTTCCAGACCGCCGTGAATTCCAGGATGCCGGTGCTGCCGAGCGTGAAGTCCTTCAATTCGAGCCCGATGTCGTACTGGTCGGTGATTTCGACCGTGATCTTCCCCCGCTCGAACCCCTCGCTGACCGAGTAGGTCTTGGGCTCGGTGAGTTCCTCGGCCGGGGTCGCTTTGAGGGCACGGTACTTCTGCACGAGCGCCTCCGGCAGGGAGATCCCGTTGTCCGAGGCGTTCTCGACGAGATACCCCGCCTCTCGAAGCTCGCCCTGGAGTTCCCTGGGACGCTTTAGATAGCTGGCGAGATAGTCTTCCATCGTCCTCTCGTACAGGGCCGGGAGATGCGGCCCGAACGTCGCTTTCTCCTCCTGGGCGAGGTGCGGCCAGGAGTAATACGACTTCCAGAACTCCCTGTACTTCTTGAGGGCGTCGTCGGCCCGGCCGGCATCCCACAGGGCATCGCCCTCGGCCAGCATCGACCGCCTCTTTTCCAGCATCGGATCGGCTTGGCTTCGGGCCTCCTCCCGTTCCGCTCGGGCCGAGGAGAGCAACTCCATCGCCCGGCCCCCCAGGTCGGGGAGCGGGACCGAGGCGTCGAGAGCTTTCTTCATGAGCGCCTTGGCACGGTCGGTGTCGCCCCGCTCGACATCGAACTCGATCGTCCTCCCGAAGGCGGTCGAATCCTTCGCCGAGTCCAGGAACGACGAATACCTGTCGGTGATGTCCCGATACTTGGCGACGGCACCAGCCCGGTCCCCCGCCGCCCAGAGGGTCTCGGCCTCGGCGAAGGTCTTCTCTCCGTCCTTGCGCCCCTGGTTGTAGCCGGCGACGACGAGGAACAGGAAGGTCGTCGCCGCCCAGGCTCCCGTCCAAGTCCACTTCCTGGCCGTGCTCCAGGCCGGGTGCCTCCAGACGAACAGCAGCCCGACGGGGAAGCACATCAGAAGGGAGAGGCCGATCACGACCGGAGACTGCCACGGCCGGAGGTCTCGGAACGACCCCGCCCTGAACCGAGCGAGCCCCTCCCTGGCCTTCGCCTTCAAAGCCTCTCCCCGCTCCGACTTCGAAAATTCGTGGGCTTTAACCTTGGCCTGGGCCGCCGCCTGCTTCGTGCCCTCGGCCAGACGCTTCGCCCCGGCCGTGGCCATCCCGCCGGCCTTGATGGCGTTCTTCTTCATGACGTCGAGCTTCTCCCTGGACTCGTCGGACCGGACGTACTCGCCGACCTGATCAACCAGGCGCTTGGCCCTGCCCAGGATGCCGTGGTCCTCGGCCTTCGGCTCGTCGCTCATCGAGTGGCTCCGATTGACTCGTGCGGGCGGGATCTCTTGGCCAGGGTAGTCGGACCTCGAAGGCCGGAGGGCATCATCGCCCGAGCCCACGCCACGGACGTCTCGCCTACTCTACTTGCAATATCATGCAAGTCAATAAGCCGAACAGTGCTTATCAACTGTTCCCCTGCCGGGGCGATGTACGGGCGGGGAGGGTCCGGGATGGCGAGGCCGAAGCGGAAGGTCCAGATCGAGCATGAACCGATCGTCGGCGTCTTCGCCGCCCGGCTGCGGGAGGTGCGGCTGTCTCGGGGGCTGACGCAGGCCGACCTGGCGCATAGGGCCGTCGTGACGCCCACGTACATCGCCAAGCTGGAGGGGGCGAGGGTCGCACCGGGGATCGACTTGGTGGCTCGACTGGCGAAGGCGTTGGGGACGTCGATCTCGGACCTGCTGCCCGAGGCCGAGACGCAGGACCCGCTGCCCTTGTTGAAGGAGCAGGCTCAGAAACTCACCGAGACGATGAAGGCGGCGGACAGGGACACGCTGCTGATGCTGGTGCCGCTGCTGACCCGGCTCCTGGAGTCTCCCACCCGAAGGCGGTGAACTCTGACCATCACGATGGTGTAGGAATGGCGGCCAGCCTGACCTTCGGGCCGCCGACCTGGCGGGCAAGCTCCCGAGACAGCGCCGTGAACTCCCGAGCGAAGGCTTCGGGGTCGAAGATGGGGCGGCAGACAAGATCCTTGTTCTGCACCTCGAAGAAGCGGTTCAGCCTGGAAGATGGGGACAGCAGTCCGATGTTGTAGTAGTCGAAATCGTTCAGGAAGGCGGCCTTCTGCGGGGCAAACTGGCCGTAGACGTAGAAGTAGCTCGTCTGGCCGACGATCTCGGTGAACAGGGCTGCCGCAGCCAGGCACTTCCCGGCCCTGGCGTCCTGGACGTTGCAGAGCGTCTTGAGGTGCCTGTTGTAGGCCCCGTACTCGCCCCTCGCCGAGAACGGGTGGTTGCCCCCAAGGTGGGCGATGGCGTCGTGGACGCCCCTGATGAGCACGTTCTGGTCGTTCGAGAAGACCGGGTGTCCCTGCTGGGAGGCGTCTCCCTCAGGACCGGGCGGCTCGGCGTACACGTACATGTCGGCCCGCCGCTTGCCCGCCTGTCTTTGGGCGTCGATCGAGCGCCGGAGTTGCTTGAGGCTGTTGTAATGGTCGCCGGATGACGGGATGAAGCGGTAGTCGTGCCTCAAGAAGGCGTTCTGGCGATCCATCTTGCGGGCGAGTTCTTCGAACGCCGGTCTGGCGGCGGGGTCGCTGACGGGGGCGAGTTTGTAGCTCGCCGCCACCAGCCTCATGAAGACCCCGCCCTTGTACGAACCGGCCAGGGCGAGCGTCTCGTCAAGCAACCAGTTCTTGAATCCCAGACCCGACTCGATTTCTCCGCTCACGCCTCGTCCTTACCCGGAGCGGGGTCGGCCCCGGCCAGCATCTCGTCCACGTCGAAGCTCTGGCTGCCCTTGAGCCGCAAGTGATGGGTCAGCCATTCGGCATTCGTCCCGGTGGATGGGGCCGCCAACACCTCTTCGGCCAGGCGGATCTGTTCCTCGACCGTCGAGACGCCCCGCCCCTGGCACAACGCCCTCCAGCGAGTGAACCTGCCGAAGTGACCGGAAAGCTCGGCCTTCAGTTCGTCGAGCCGGTCGG
>ERZ778021.1280-NODE-1280-length-30985-cov-5.572422_pt1 | contig 30985 bp, 28 predicted proteins | sample MGYA00375751_ERZ778021 | MGnify/ENA primary metagenome ERZ778021 (study PRJEB29350, sample SAMN05389814) | bioreactor metagenome | isolation source: Thiocyanate stock bioreactor | place: South Africa: University of Cape Town | collected 2013-08-29 ... | reverse complement strand
CAGCCAACTACCGTGGAATCGCGGCATTCCTCGCCATCTCGAGCGGGAACCTACAACTCTTCTCGTCGCTGTGCTTGACCGCGTTCAGAAGTCCCTCGGCGATGACGTCGTACACATCGCGCGCGAGGCGGGGATGCGCATCGAGCGCGGCCAGCGCCCGGGGATCGAGCGTGGTCTGCAGCACGATCACCCGTCCCCACGTCGCCAGCAGCGCACGCAGCGCCGCCGCGTCCGTGCCGGGGTCGGCTGCCGCATACGTCGACGTCAGCCGATGCACGAGCGCGAGTAGATCGTCGCGCAGTGCGGAGGTGTCCGCCGGGGACGGGTGCGGATGCGTCAGCGCGAACTGCATGCACGCTCCCTGCCCGTCGCGGTGCAGCAGCTCCGCCGTGCGTCGCAGGCCTTCCCGAGCGGGACCGACCCCCTCGCGGCTCGCGCGCTGAGAATGCGTGATCGTTCCCGACAGTCGACGCTGTTCTCGGCGCAGTCTCTGCACGGCGCCCGCGCACAGGCCGGCCGCGAGCGCGAAGGCGAGGTAGTCGATGGCGGGCAGGAGCGCGAGGAGGCCGCGATGTCCGTAGATCGCTGCCAGCACGGAGAGCACGACGCCGCCGATGGCCGCGCCCAGCAGATAGACCGTGGCGCTGAGACGGGCGCTGCGTACGAACCTTCGGCGCCGCGCGACATGGTCGACAAGACCCGTCACGGTGACGACGGCGACCAGACCCGCGATCAGCTCGGCGGGGCCCGTCGTTCGCAGCGCGTAGGGCAGTGTGCAGGCGATGTAGACGATCGCGACCGTCCCGCGTGGTGGAAGGCGCAGCGGCGGCAGCGCCAGGCCGCGACGGCGAATCGAGATCTCATCCGTGGCGGGTGCGCCCCGCGGCGCCGAGGTCGTCGCCGCATCGTCCGCCACCTGTTGCAAGCGGTGGCTCCAGGTGCGGAAGGCCTCCGTCCCGAGCGCGCGCACGCCGCTCGGCCCCGTCGCGGGATCCCACCGATCGATCGCCCGGGTGAGGGCGGATGCCGCGGCACCCACTTCGCGGCGGGCGCGCCGGTCGACGACGACGGCGCGGTCGGGCGCGGCGGCGAGCTCTGCCGCCACCTCGCGCAGCAGCGCGTTGGTGCGACGCAGCGTGTGCACGGCGTTCTCGAGCACGGCGATCATCGCGAGCACGACCGGCCAGACGACCACGTTCGTCGCGATACGGAACGGCAGCTGGGCTGCTGCCGGAATCGGCAGTGCCCACGGCGCGGCCCACGCGTCCTGCACGAGCGGGCGCAGTGCGGCGCACGCGACGATGCCGACGATGAGCACGATCGCGCGCACGCGCGGCGCGGACAGGTGCCGCTCGATCAGCGCGAGGGCCCCGAGCACAAGCACGAAGCATGTCGTCGTGGCCAGCGTCGCCGGAGCCAGCGCCGCGACATCCACGCCCGCACCCACGGGCGCCATGATGGTCATCGACAGGACGAGGGTCGCCGCGAGCGACCACAGGCTCAGAAACCGTCCGTCGGCCACGACACGGCCGATCGCCGTGGCGAACCGCCTCACCCGCGGCCTCTCACCGGGCCGGGCCGAACGCGGCCAGGTACATCGCCGCAGCGGCGACGCGAGGGCTGACGGTCGGGTCGCCCGTCACATCCAAGCGGTCGAACAGGCGGCTGATCGAACGTTCCACGGCCCGCACGCTCGACGCGGTCTCTTCGGCGATGCGCTCGTTCGACCATCCGCGAGCGACCATCGCGAGGATCTCGAGCTGATGGCGGGTGAGCGCGCCGAGGCCGTCGCGGGCATCGGGTGCAGGCAGAGCCGTCGCCGCCGGGGCCCGCCGCGTCGACAGTGCCTGCTCCAGCGCCGACACGAGGCCGTCCGCGGAGTCGAGGTCCTGCTTGGAGACGAAGACCGCGTGGGCGATGCCCATCGCCGTCGCGCCGGCCGCTGCGCGCGGATAACTGCTCAGGAAGACGATCGCCAGATGTGGTGCGAGCTCGGACAGCATGGCCGCCAGTTCCGCGCCGGAGGGTCGGCTGCCGAGGTCGATATCGGTCAGCAGTGCGTCGGGGTCGAACTCGGTGAACAGCTGGGTGGCCGTCGCCGCGTCGGCCGCGGCGGCCGTCTCGAACCCGTGACGCTGCAGCAGCTCGCACACGAGCATGCGCAGGGCGGCCTGGTCTTCGACCACGAGCACGCGACGGGTCCAGTCCGAGGCCACGACATCACCCTAGCGCTCGCGCCGCGCGTCCCGTCGTTGCCCCGACGAGCACCGGTGTCGCTCCCTGCAGTCGTCAGTGAGCGGCGTCGTAGGCCTCGAGGACGGAGGCGGGGACGCGTCCGCGCTCCGACACCGTGAAACCGTTCTTGGCGGCCCACTCGCGGATGGGACCGTAGTCGCGCTGCTGAGAGCGGCGCTGTCCGCGGGTGCCGGCGCGGCGCGGCGCGGTCGCGCGCGACGAGACGCTGCGCGCGGCGGAGACATACGGCGCGAGCGCGTCGCGAAGCGCGGCGGCGTTGTCGGTCGTGAGGTCGATCTCGTACGCGGTGCCGTCCAGCGAGAACAGGACGGTCTCACCGTCACCGACTTCGAGAACGGTGCCGTCCAGGTCATCGACGAGCTGGTGAACGATTTTGCGGGCCATGGGCAGAGCCTACTGATACCGACGGCTGATCAGGGGAGCAGTCCCGCGCGTCGCGCCCGTGTCACCGCGGCGTGGCGCGTGCCCGTGTCGAGTTTGGCCATCGCCGACTGCAGATACGACTTGACGGTGCCCTCCCGCAAGCCGAGTGCGACAGCGATCTCGGCGTTGGTCTGGCCCAGTGCCGCGCACGCGAGCACATCGATCTCTCGCGGCGACAGCTTCACGTCGAGCGTCTCCGTGGTCGCACTGTCGTCGCGGGTCAGATCGGCGAGGCGCTGTTCGATCTCGGCGAGACGGCGCCGGATGGCGGCGTCGGGCACATCGGCGGCGATGCGGCGCAACTGCGCGTACGTGTCGCGCAGGTGCTCGCGCAGCACGGGGTCGACGCCCGAGGTGGATGCCGGAGCGAGGGTGAGTCGCCGCTGCACTTCTTCTCTGACGCGAAGCTCCGTCGCCAGATCGCTGGCGACCTGGAGCGCCATGCGTGCGGTGGACTCTCCGAAGGGGGACGGCGACCACGAACCGCAGTAGAGCACGCCGCGTGCGCGCCCGGCGACGAGCACGGGCACGGCGAACAGCGTCGAGATCCCCTCGCCGAGGATCGCGCGATCGTAATCGTGGGTGATGTTGCGCGAAGACCGGTAGTCGAGAGCGAGTCGCGGGCGCCGCTCCACGAGCGCCCGCCCGCCGAGCCCGCGGCTGGCGTGCACGACGAGTCCGGACAGGTGCGGGGTGCGGTTTCCGACGACCGAGGTGACCTCGACCGCGTTTGCCCGCTCGAAACCGCCGAAGGCGACGGGAAGGCCCGTCCGTGTGGCCAGATCCTCGACGGCATGGGCCAGCAGATCACTGTCAGTGAGCGGGGTCGGCGTCGCCATCTCGCCTCCCTGACATCGAGGGCGACGACCGCGTCACCCGTGCGCTCGAGGATATCACCGGGCGTCGTCGCGGGCTCCGCCAGCGATCCACCCGAGCTCGACCCGGGGCTCCCGCGTCGCGCCGCGGGAGCCCCGTGCCGCGACCGGCCTACACGGCGGCGGATCGAGCGGTGCCGTCTCGTACGACGCGCGCTTCGAGATCGAGGAGGAACCGTTTGCGTTCGGGGTGACCGCCGTACTCACCGATGGATCCGTCGGCACGGACGACACGGTGCGCCGGAATCACGATCGAGATGGGCGTGCGGGCACACGCCGATCCCGCCGCGCGGTGCGCGCCTGGTGAGCCGGCGAGAATCGCCAATTCGCCGTACGAGCTCGTCTCGCCATACGGGATCTCGTCCATCGCCTCCAGTGCCCGGCGTGCGAAACCGTCGACCCCGTGCAGGTCGAGATCGAGCGTGAAACGTCGCCGCGTGCCCGCGAAGTACTCGTCCAGCTGCGCGGCCACCTCGGCGGTGGCCGCGGCATCCGGCACCACGATGCCCTGGCGGCGGGCGCTGATCGCTTCGAGGCGGCGGTCGGCCGCCGTCAGCGACACATCCAGCACGTCCAGGGCGACGAGGCCCCCATCGGCGACGACGATGAGGGCCTCGCCGATCGGTGTCGGGTGCACCGAGTATGCGGCAGTCGAGGTCATGACTCCATGATGCTCGCGACGGTCGACATCATCGTCGCGCGGTCGCGGTCTGTGGAGGCGCAGAGCCTCCGCGTCGGTTGGGGAGGAGGATCCACGGTGCCGCCCCACCTGTCACATCAGCCCCAATACCGCGAAAACCCGCCGCGCTAACCGGGAACGCCGTGATCGGGACTTTAGGGTGTCGAGTGTGTGGAGAGCAGACGATGGCGCCGTGCGAGGCGTGGACGACGCCGACCACGGTCATGCGGTGAGCCCGGCGGACCTCGACCTGTCTGAGCCGGGGGTCGTCGTGACCCACGTCGCCGCCGGTGAGCGTGCGCGCCTGCGCGAGGAGTCGGCGTGGCTCGGTGGCCGGTCCACCCTGCTGCACTACACCGACGCCGGCGATGCGGGCATCGACATCACGAAAGCCCATCCCGGCAGCCTGCCCCAGTTCATCACCGGGCGCTCCACGCTGCTGTCCAACCTCTTCCGTGACGAGGTCGCCCTGCGCACGGCCCGCCTGGCGGCCGAGCGCATCGCCGCCAAGGACGTCGAGATGCGCACGACCCGTGGCATCGACACGGTGCACCTGGCGGTCGGCATCGCCGGCTGGCGCATCGGCGGCGTCACCTACGCCGCCCCGGTGCTGCTGCGCCCGCTCGCCATCCGCCGCCACCACTCCGACTTCGATCTCAAGCTGCACGGCACCTTCACGATCAACCCCGAGCTCGTCGTCGCCGCGCGCACGCACTTCGGTCTCGTGATCGACGGGCGCGCGCTCGCCGAACTCGCCTACGACGGTGGCGTCTTCAAACCGCAGCCGGTCATCGACCACCTGCGCGCGCTCACCGCGCACGTCGACACCTTCACCGTGCAGCCGCGCCTGGTCGTGTCGACGTTCGCCGACGCGTCGTCGCCGATGAGTCGCGACGCCGAGAGCCTCGATCACCCGATCCTGAACGCCCTCGCCGGCCACGAGTCCGACCGCGAGGATCTGTCGATCGTCCGCGCGCCCGCCCCGCCCGTCAGCTCCGATGAGCGACCGCCCGCCGCCGACCGGCTCCTGCTCGATGCGGATGCCGAGCAGGAGGCCGTGCTCGCGCGCATCGCCGCCGGACAGTCGCTCGCCGTGCACACGCTGCCCGGCACCGGCGGCACGCAGACGGTGATCAACGCGGTCGGCGAGCTCGTGCGCGCCGGCAAGCGCGTGCTCGTGGTCAGCGCGCGGCGCTCCACCCTCGAAGGCGTCCGCCACCGCCTCGCCGGCATCGGACTGCCCGGACTCGCCGTCTCGCCGCGCCACCTGCACCGCGATCTCATCCGCGCGATCACGCGCAACGAGAAGGCGGAGCAGCCCAAGGTGGCCGACGTCGACGACGCTCTGGTGCGCCTGCGCACCGTGCTGCGTGACTATCGCGATTCGCTCACCCAGCGGCATCCGCGCGTCGAGGTCTCCCCGCTCGAAGCGCTCCGCACGCTGGCCACGATCGCATCGATGACGCCGCAGCCGTCGGCGACGACCCGATTCGACATCGCCACCCTGCAGTCGCTCGGCACCCGTCGTGCCGAGGCCGCGCAGGCGCTGGCGACCGCCGCCCGTCTCGGCGAGTTCCGCTTCGGCCCCGACGATTCGCCGTGGTACGGCGTCGCCTTCGCCTCCACGCAGGAGGCCCGCGACACCCACGCGCTCGCCGGACGGCTGCACCGCACAGAGGTGCCCGCCGTGCTCGAGCGCGGGTACGAACTCATCGCGCAGACGCGCATGCGTCCGTTCTCGACGCTGGCCGAACTCGGCGCCTACGTGCAGCTGCTGCAGGGCATCCGGGCATCGCTCGACCGCTTCAGCACGACCGTCTTCGAGCGCCCGATGGCGGAGCTCATCCAGGCGCACGCGCCGCGCCGCGACGCTCCCGCGATGACATCGCCCCAGCGCCGGCGCCTGAAGAACCTGTCGCGCGAGTACGTGCGCCCGGGCATGCACATCACCGACATGCACGAGTCGCTGGTGCGCGTGCAGCAGCAGCGCGCGCAGTGGCAGCAGCTGGTGGATCCGGGCGTCATGCCCGAGATCCCCCTGGGTCTGGACGATGTCGCCACGGCGTGGCAGCGGGTGGCCGCCGACCTGGGGGCCCTCGACCGGGCACTGGGGCGCACCGAACCGCTCGCGTCGTTGCCGATCCCCTACCTGCTGCGCACGCTCGCGGGCTTGGCGGCGACCTCCGACGTCTTCGACAACCTGGTCGAGCGCGCCACCCTGCGCGGTGAGCTCGCCGACATGGGACTGGAAGAGCTGCTCACCGAGCTGTCGGTCCGCCACGTCCCCGAAGAGCACGTCGCCGCCGAATTCGAGTTCGCGTGGTGGCAGTCCGCTCTCGAAGCGATGCTGCGCTCGGACCGGGCGCTGCTGGGCGCGAACACGTCGGTCGTCGACCGGCTCGAACGCGATTACCGACTGGTCGATGAGGCGCACGCGGCCTCGGCGGGTCCGCTGCTGGCCGCGGAACTGGCGACGACGTGGAAGATCGCCGTCGTCGACGAGGCCGGCGAAGCTGCGACCCTGAAGCAGCTGCTGCGCAGCGGCGGAGCGTCTGCGACGGAGCTGGTCGAGGCCGCGCCGAAGCTCGTGCGCACGCTGGCCCCCGTGTGGCTCGCGTCGCCCTATGAAGTGCCCGCCATCCCCGAGTCGCCCCTGTTCGACGTGGTCATCGTCGCGGATGCCGCGGCGCTGTGCCTCGCCGAGGCGGCGCCGGCACTGCGACGCGCCCGCCAGGTGGTCGTCTTCGGCGACCCGGTGACGCAGCGTCCCACCGCGTTCCGCGTCGGTGCCGGGCACGCGAGCGCGGAGGACGAGCCCGACGTGCCGTTCGACGAGGTCAGCGTGTTCGAGCGGCTCACCGAGCTCGTTCCGGTCGAGACGCTGACCCGCAGCTACCGCGCGGGCGGCGAGGACCTCGCCGAGCTCGTCAACGGTGCCTTCTACGAAGGCCGGCTCGTCTCGTACCCGTGGGCGGGGTCGTACCTCGGGCGCGGGAGCCTCAGCGTCGACTACGTCGAAGGGGGCACCGGTACGCCCGACCCCATCACGGGGGCCGTCGAGAGCCCGGATGCCGAGGTCGCCCGCGTCGTCACGCTCGTGGTCGAGCACGCGGTCAACCGTCCCACCGAGACCCTGATGGTCGTCACGGCATCCGTGCGCCACGCGGAGCGCGTGCGCGCCGCCGTCGCCGCCGCCTTCGCGGGCCGGTCGGATGTCGCCGAGTTCGTCGGCCGCGACACGGCCGAGCCGTTCGCCGTGCTCGGGCTCGAGGAGTCGGTGGCGGAGAGCCGCGACCGGGTCGTCTTCTCGCTCGGATTCGGATTGACCAAGCACGGCCGGGTGCTGAGCGACTTCGGCGATCTGTCGGGCCCCGACGGAGAGCGCCTGCTGACGGTCGGTATGACACGCGCGCGCCGTTCGATGGTCATCGTCTCCTCGATCCGCCCCTCTGCCTTCGATGAGGGACGTCTGGAGTCCGGTGCGGCGACGCTCATGTCGATCCTCGGCGGCATCGCCGCCCGCGCCCGTGAGTCCCGGCTCGAAGACCTCGCCGATCCGCTCACGCTGGCCCTCGCCGGTCACCTGCGGGCACTCGGCATCGCCGTGGACGTGAACTATCGCGGCATCCTTCCCCTGGTCGCCCAGCACCGCGGCAAGGCGGTCGTGGTGGAGAGCGACGCTGACAGCATGGGGGAGACCCTGCGGGAGAGCCTGCGCTTGCGCCCGCAGGTGCTGCGCCGCCTCGGCTGGCATTACGTGCGCGTGCACGCCTTCGACCTGTACAGCGACCCGGCGGGTGTCGCGGGACGGATCGCGGCGATCCTCGGTGCCTCGCCCGAGACGCCGCGCGCCGAGACCGTCACCGAGCCGCTCGATCTGCGCTGAGCGCCGTGGACGACGAGAGCCGTCAGCGCGTCGAGCGCGTGCGCGGGTCGCGCCGGGCACGACTGACTCCGGCGCCCGGCACCGACCCCGCGCCCGAGGTTCCCGTCATCCGCGACGATGCCCCGCCCCTCACCGGGGACGGGGCATCGGGGCCGAACGATGAGCGCCTGCGGCGGGACGTGCCGCCGCACTACTAGGGGTGTTTCGACTCGCTGCGCTCGCTCAACGACCGGAAGAGCGACGACGCGAAACGCGCTCAGCGCGTGGTGGAGCTCTTCTCCAGCAGGTCGCGGATCTGGATGAGCAGTTCCTGCTCGGTCGGCAGCTTCTCCGCTTTGTCTTCGGGGACGCCGGCCTTGGCGGCCTGACGCTCCTTCCACGCGTTCATCGGGAACACGAACACGAAGTAGACCACGATCGCCACCGCGAGGAAGCTGATGAGCGCGCTGACCAGGTCGCCGATCGGGAAGGTGACCGTTCCGCCCCAGACCGCGGGAACCGGGATGCCGGGAACACCGTTGTCGTCGGGCTTCCAGAACACCTCGATGAGCGGGGTGATGATGGACGCCACGATCGCGTTCACGACGGCGGTGAATGCGGCACCGATCACGACAGCGACCGCGAGGTCGATGACGTTGCCGCGCATGATGAAGTCTTTGAAGCCCTTGATCACGGTTCCTCCGATTCTCCGGCGTGCGCCGGTCACGACCCCGACGAAGCGGGCGAGGACTTCGCCTCGGACTTCGATGATGTCGAAGTCGATGCCCCCGCGCCAGCGGCCGCGCCGGAGGTGGACGAACGCGAGTCGGTGCGGTAGAAGCCGGAACCGTTGAAGGTCACGCCGACGGTTCCGTACTGCTTGCGCAGCGCACCGCCGCACTCGGGACACTGCGTCAACGCGGCATCCGAGAACGACTGCACGGCATCGAAGCGGTGTCCGCACTGCGTGCAGGCATAGGCGTAGGTGGGCATGGTGTCCTCCGGGAAGGGGCTCAGCGTCGCGGCGACGCGAGGTCGACGGTGCGGGTGGGGGTGACGACACCGGTGACCGGCTGGTCGTGGAGGTCGCGGGGGACCTCGTCCAGCAGTTCGGTGTCGAAGACGACGGCGTAGACGGGCGGGCAGTGCTGCATCGAACCGAGGGTCTTGTCGAAGTAGCCCCGCCCCCAGCCGAGGCGCATACCGGTGCGATCGACGGCGGCGGCGGGGATCACCAGCAGATCGACGTCGTTGACGGCCAGCGGGCTCAGCACCTCGCCGACCGGTTCGGGCATGCCGAACAGGCCCTCGGCGATATCGGCGCCGGGCTCGGCGACGACCCAGTCGAGAAGGCCGTCGGCGCGGGTGATGGGCAGCAGCACGCGGATGCCGCGCTCGACGGCGTCGGCCACGAACTCGTGGGTGCCCGGCTCGGTCGGAGCCGACAGGAAGCAGGAGATCGAGCGCGCGCCGGTGCGGGCGATCAGCGCGTCGAGCTGCGCCTTGACGCCGGCGGCGTCGGCGGTGCGCATCGCCTCGGAGCGCTGCTGACGGCGCTCGCGCAGGTCGGCGCGCAGCGCCCGCTTCGCGTCGTCGATGCCGTCGGTCATGGTCCGATTGTAGGCGGCGCACCGACATGCACGGCCGCGACGGTCATGGGCGCGGTGGTGCGCGCCGGTAGGGTATGGGTCATGTCAGCTCCTGCGATCAAGGCCGTCATTCCCGCTGCGGGTCTCGGCACGAGGTTTCTTCCGGCCACCAAGGCGATGCCGAAGGAGATGCTGCCCGTCGTCGACAAGCCGGCCATCCAATACGTCGTGGAAGAGGCGGTCGCGGCGGGCATCGATGACGTGCTGATCATCCTGGGGCGTAATAAGAACAACATCTCGAACCACTTCGACTCCGTGCCCGAGCTCGAGTCGAACCTGCTCACCAAGGGTGCGCACGACAAGCTGCGCAGCGTCCAGCGCTCGACGGAGCTCGCCGACATCCACTTCGTCCGCCAGGGCGAGCCGAAGGGTCTCGGACACGCCGTGCTGCGCGCCCGTCACCACGTCGGAGACGCGACCTTCGCGGTCATGCTCGGCGATGACCTGATCGATGAGCGCGACGAACTGCTGTCGAAGATGCTGGCGGAGAACGCGGCGTCCAGCCTCACGGTCATCGCCCTCATGGAGGTCGACCCCGACCACATCCACCTGTACGGGGCCGCCGCCGTCGAGCCCACCGACGATCCCGATGTGGTCCGCGTCACGGGCCTCGTCGAGAAGCCGAAGAAGGAGGATGCCCCCTCCAACTACGCCGTCATCGGTCGCTACGTCCTCACACCGGGCGTGTTCGACATCCTCGAGCGCACCGAGCCGGGCAAGGGCGGCGAGATCCAGCTCACCGACGCCCTCCAGGAGCTGGCCGTCACCGACGGCGTGTTGGGCGTCGTGTTCCGCGGTCGCCGCTACGACACCGGCGATAGGGTGGACTACATCAAGGCCATCGTGCAGCTGGCCGCCGACCGCGACGATCTCGGTCCGGAGCTGCGGCCCTGGTTGAAGGACTTTGCGGAGAAGCTCTGACGCTGATCCTGAGCGGCCGAGGTGAGGGGTGCCGATGGAGTTGACGGCTCCCCGTGAGCACGGTCCGATCGCGATCCGACTCATCAAGCAGCGCGACGCGCGCGTGCTGCAGTCGGAGTTGATGAGCAACCGTTCGTGGCTGCGGCCGTGGGAGGCGACCAGCCCCGACGGTCCCGTCTCGTTCGATATGCGCCTCGGCATCCGTCGCCTGCTGCAGCAGTATCGCGACGGCGGAGGCGTGCCTTTCGTGATGGAGTACGACGGCGAGCTCGCCGGACAGCTGAACGTCTGGGGAATCGCCCGCGGGTCGCTGTCGTCGGCGACGATCGGGTACTGGGTGAGCGAGCGCTTCGCCGGCCGGGGCATCACGCCGACCGCGGTCGCCCTGGCGACCGACGTGTGCTTCCGTGAGCTCGGGCTGCACCGCATGGAGATCTGCATCCGTCCGGAGAATCGGGCGAGTCTGCGGGTCGTCGAGAAGCTGGGCTTCCGTTACGAGGGGCTGCGGCGGCGATTCATCCATATCGCGGGCGATTGGCGCGACCACTACGCGTTCGCGCTGGTGCGCGAGGAGGTTCCCGAAGGCGTGCTGCAGCGGTGGTTGCACGGTCGCGCGCCCGAGAGTGCGGCGACCGTGCCGCTCACCGACCGCCCCGCCGGCTGACCCGTCGTAGCGCGGCAGGAGGCCGCGGAACCTTCAGGTTCGACATGAAGGTCAGACACGCGGTCGGATGTCGCCCGATCGCGTCGCCTCGGCCCTACCGTGGGGGACATGGGTGGACAGGTTCTCGGCGGCGGCGTGGTCGTCCTCGTCGCCGTGGCGCTGTGGATGATCTACCTTCTGCCGTCGTGGCACGGCCGACACCAGTTCAATGCCGCCGAGCGCAACGCGGTGCGGTTGAATCAGGCGTTGCGTGTACTCGCCGAGACCAGTGAGACCCCGCAGGAAGTGCGGCTCGAGCTCAACGCGCGCACGGCGATGGCCCAGCAGCGACTGGCCCGTCAGGCCCAGACCGAGCGCGAGCAGGCCGAGTTCGCCCGCGTACGCGCCGAACTCGAAGTCACCAAACTGCAGGCGCGCGCCGAGGCCGCGGCCGCCCGCGAGGCTGCCGCGCGTGCGGCGGCTCGCGAGCGGGCGCGACCCGAGATCCGTCGCGCCCAGGCCCGTCGCCGCGCGCGTCTTGTCGTGACCCTCATCGCCGTCGCCGCCCTCGCGCTTGGCGCGTGGGGTGGGGTACAGCTGGCTGCGACCGGCGCGCAGCTGTTGCTCTGGCTCGCGGGAGCGCTGTTCGTGGGATGCGCCCTGCTGCTGCAGCGGATGTCGCGCGTCCAGCGTCGTGCGGTCGTTCGTGAGGTCGTTGCGCCGATCGAGCGCGTCGCGGCCGACGTGCAGGACGTGGCCCTGGATGCCGAGCGCACCTCGTGGGTGCCGCGCGAGCTTCCTCGGCCGCTCACCGCGTCGGCCGGCTCGCGTGCCGCCGCCGTGCTCGACGAGGCCGACGCGCGCGAAGCGCTGCGTCGCGGCGCCGTCGAGGAAGCGATGCGCGCGCGTGCCGAGCGTCGGCGTCCCGTCACGCTTCAGCCGCGGCCCGCGGCCCGAGACGACGAGCTCGCCGGCGGTGCCGCTGCGGGCGACGCCGCCATCGAGGCCCATGTGCGCCGCCTGCTGGAACGTCGCGCCTCCGGCCAGTAGCACCGGCTGGTGACACCGACCGGTCGGCTCAGTCGACCAGGAGGTGTCCGCGGCCGATGACGACCTCGCGTCGCGGCGTGCGAACGAGGGCATCCATGGCGTTCTCGGCATCCACGAGCACGATGTCGGCGCGGTCTCCTGCCTGCAGTCGATTCGTCGCCAAGCCGGCGAAGCGGGCGGAGCCGCCTGCCGCGATCTCGACGACACGGAGGAGATCCTCGTCGCGCACGATGCTCGACGCGCGGGCGTACTGCCAGGCGATGCCGAGGAGGTCTCCCGTGCCGTAGGGGCTCCACAGGTCACGGATGCCGTCGGTGCCGAACCCGAAGGCGACACCGGCCGCATCGAGCTCGTGCAACGGGAGCTGGGGGAGTCGGAGCGGCGCGACGGTGGTCATCGTGACGCCGAGGGCGGCCATCCGCGCGAGGAGGTCGCGGCGTCGGATGCCGTCGAGCTGAGCGACCGCGAAGCCGTGTGCCGCGTTGACGCGGCCGTGCAGCCCCAACCGCTCGACGCGCTCGAGGATGAGCTCGATCTGAAAAGCCCCCAGTTCGGCGGGGTCGTGGAGGTGGATGTCGACGCCGACGCCATGGTCGGCCGACAGCGCGAGCAGGGCGTCGACCTGTCCGACGGGATCGCGGTCGATGGTGGCGGGGTCGAGCCCGCCGATGTGCTCGACGCCTTCGCGCGCGGCGCGGTCGAGGAGGGCGAGTACGCCGGGGCGGCGCAGCACACCGTCTTGCGGGAAGGCCACGATCTCGACGGCCAGCGCACCGTCGTAGGCGGCGACGGCCTCACGCACGGCCTCGATGCCGCGCAGCTCGAGCCCCAGATCGACGTCGACGTGCGTGCGGATCGCGGTGGTGCCGTGGCTCACGAGCTGCTCGAGGACGTTGCCGGTGATCTCTGTCGACGGCATCCCGATCTCGTCGCGGTGGACCCGCTCGTGACGGATGCGGCCCTCGGTCGTCCCCTCACCGCCGTAGGACTGCCATGGCAGTCCCCATCACGACTTGTCGATGTGCGCGTGTGCGTTGACGAGACCGGGCAGGGCGAGCAGTCCGCGTCCATTGACGACGTTCCCGGCGGTGTCCACGGCGGTGTCGTCGGACGTCGGCGTGACCGCGCCGATCATCCCGCCGGCGATGCGGAGATCGACCGCGTCGCTCGGGTGCGACCACAGCCGGACGTTGCGAACGACATCGATGTCAGCAGGGGTGGGGCTCGTGCCTCCATCCTGCCGGTGCAACCGGGGCCCGAGACGCGTGATAATGTTGAGGACGTAAGGGCCTATGGCGCAGTTGGTAGCGCGCCTCGTTCGCATCGAGGAGGTCAGGAGTTCGAATCTCCTTAGGTCCACCCCACGCACAAGGCTCGAACCCTTGCCAACGGAAACGCTGGCCGAGGTTCGGGCCTTGTTGGCGTCTGCGGCCCAGGTCAGGGCATTCGCGTTGACTTGCGGATCAAGGAGCATCTCGAAGGGCCGGTTGTGCTCGACCCGCAGCTCGTTGTCCCCGTCGATGAAGACCTTCGTGAAGAATGCCTGGTTGCACAGCCGCCGGGTTGGGACTGCGACGCCCAGCGACTCCGTGCAGGCAACACGATCCGATATGCGCTGGTTGTCTCCGCCGAGACCGCGGAGCAGACCTCCAACACCATCCACGAAGAGGCCCGTGACAGGCTACGCGCACGCGCGCGTCCAGGGCCGCATTCGACCGTAGACCCCGTTTTCTGCCACCGTCTGGCTCGACCACTGGTGCTGGCCACAGGGCAGTGCGCGTCACGCAGTCTCCTGCGCATCGCGATCAGGCGGCTGGATCATCAGCACGTTCGAGATGCCGCCTTGGTTCACGCAGTCCTGGGCGAGGTCATGGACGTGCCAGTAGAAGTCCAAGTCTGCCTCGGACGCGTTAACCGTGAACTCGACTGGCGTGTACAGGTGAAGTGGGACTGAGGCTCCGTCGTAGTGATAGCCGAAGTTGTCGATCGTTGAGATGGTCAGCGGATGATCGCCAGTGAAGTAGATCCCGACGCGGATGTCGTACTCACCGACGCCTGTCGCTTCCGCTGTCTTGCGCACCAGCGCCATGAGGTCCGCCATCGCGCATTCGATGGCTGCGGACTGGACCTGCCAGCCATCGAAGTAGCCGTCGCTGCTCATGCGGTGGCCCCCAACGGCCGCTGCGATCGTGACTGATCCATCGTGGTGAATGCTCGCCCAGGCCTCCTTCCACGCCGAGCCTTCACCTGCCGCACTGTTCACAGCCACCCATCGACGAAGGCCTGGTCGCGGGTTGTGACGGTCGGGGTACGAGCCCGACCAGGAACTGGACGTCCTCGAATCGCTCGTGCAGACCGCCGACGGCATCATCGTCTCGCCCTCGCGTCCGCCGCGGTCGGGACTGCACCGCCTCGCCGCCTCGCCCGTGCCGATCGTCACCTGCGACGAGCCGGCCGACTCGCTGCTGATCGCCGGCTCGGTGCGCTCCGACAACTTCGGCGGCGGTCGTGCGGCGGCGCACCACCTCGTGGATGCCGGGGGCACACGCTTCGGCCTCGTGGGCGGCCACGGCTACCTGCCCTCGACGCAGGAGCGCCGCGACGGCTTCCTCGCCGGGCTCGCAGATCGCGGGGTTCCCGCATCCGCCGTGACGATCGCGGGGTCGCTCTACGGCATGGACGGGGGACAAGCGGGTATGGCCGAGCTCCTGGAGGAGGCACCGGACGTCGATGCCGTCTTCGCCATCACCACCATCCGCCAGAACTGGCCGGGCATCGCGGCGCGCGCTCTGGAGCTGCTGGACGAAGCCATGAACGGCGCCGGCCCTGAGCGGCATCGCCCCGCGGCCGCCGGAGTGCGTAAGATGTATGCATCTGAATCCAACTTGGAGGGCACACGCATGACCACGTACAACGTCGGCATCATCATCGGCAGCATCTCGTCGACCTCGATCAACCGTCGCCTCGCGAACGCTCTGGTTCGCCTTGCGCCGCAGGCCGACCTCACCCTCACCGAGCTGCCCATCGCCGCTCTGCCGTTCTACTCCGCTGACAACGACGGTGCCATCCCCGCCGAGGCCGCCGCCTTCAAGTCCTCGATCGAGTCGTCGGACGCCGTCATCATCGTGACCCCCGAGTACAACCGCTCAGTGCCCGGCGTGCTGAAGAACGCGCTCGACACGGCGAGCCGTCCGTGGGGACAGAACAGCTTCGCCGGCAAGCCGTCGGCCGTCATCGGCGCCTCCATCGGCGCGATCGGTACCGCGGTCGCCCAGCAGCACCTGCGCTCGATCCTGTCGTTCCTCGCCTCGCCCGAGCTGTCGCAGCCGGAGGCGTACATCCACCTGCGCGACGGCCTCGTCACCGACGACGGCGAGGTCACCGACGAGTCGACCGCCGAGTTCCTCGTGTCGTGGCTGAAGGCCGTGCACACGCACGTCGCGAAGTCGCTCAGCCCCGCCGAGTGATCCTCACCGCCCACTGAGGGGGTGCCCACCGTCCGGCGGGCACCCCCTCGTGTGTCGTCGGAAGCGGATGCGGCACGCCACGCACCGTCTCGCGCGCGCACGAGCCGGCTCTCCCAGTCCGCCGGCAACCGATCAGCGGGGCCCGGCACCGCCTGATCGAGCGGATGGCTCGTCGGGGCCGCGAGCGAGGGGCCCATGACCGCCGTCTGCGCGGTGTAGTCCCACCACCAGGTCTCGCCCGGCTCATAGCTCTGGACGTACCGGTGACCGGCTGTCGCCGCGTGCGTGGACGCGTGGCGATGCGGCGACGAGTCGCAGCAGCCCACGTGACCGCCCCTCGCATCGCCCCCGTGAGGCCACGGCAGGACCGGCACGACCTCGCGAGCGTGGCCCTTTCATGGCCACCACCGTGCGCGAGCGGCGCGGATGCCGTCAGCCGGCGTGTTCGCGGGCGCGCAGATCCTTGCGCAGGATCTTTCCGGACGTCGACTTGGGGATCGACTCGATGAACTCGACGCGGCGGATCTTCTTGTGCGGCGCGACGTTGTCCGCGACGAAGGCCATCAGCTCCTGCGCGGTGAGCCCGGAGTCGGGCGCGGGGACGATGAAGGCCTTCGGGATCTCCTGCTTGTCATCGTCGAGCACGCCGATGACCGCGGCATCCATCACTTTCGGATGGCCCAGCAGCAGCGCTTCCAGCTCGGCCGGTGCGATCTGGTAGCCCTTGTACTTGATGAGCTCCTTCACGCGGTCGACGATCGAGAAGTAGCCGCCGTCGTGGTAGACGGCGATGTCGCCGGTGTGGAGGAAGCCGTCGGCATCCAGGGTCTCGGCCGTCGCCTCGGGCTTGTTGAGGTAGCCGAGCATGACGTTCGGGCCCTGCACCCACAGCTCGCCCGGCCGGGTGCGCCCGTCGTCGTCGATCTCGGTGATCTCCTCGTCGGTCTCGGTGTCGACGAGCTTGCACACGATGTTCGGCAGGATCGTGCCCACCGAACTCACCGGGATGTCATCGCGCGTATACGGCATGGCGTGGGAGACAGGGCTCAGCTCGCTCATCCCGTAGCCCTGCATCATGCGCGCGTTGATGCGGCGGGCGGCGATCTCGGCCGTCTCGCCGTCGAGCGGCGCGGCGCCGGAGAACACGGTGTGCACCGTGGAGATGTCGAACTGATCGACGATCGGATGCTTGGCGAGAGCCACCGCGATCGGTGGAGCGATGTACAGGTAGGTGCAGCCGTAGGTCTGGATGTTGGTGAGGAACTGCACGAGGTCGAACTTGGGCATGGTGACCAGGGTCGCCCGCTGCTTGAGCGCGAGATTGAGCAGCACCGTCATGCCGTAGATGTGGAAGAAGGGGAGCACCGCGAGCACGCGGTCGGTGTTCTTGAGATCGATGTTGATGCGACACTGCGCGACGTTCGCGACGAGGTTGCGGTGACTGAGCATGACGCCCTTGGGAATGCCGGTCGTCCCCGACGAGTAGGGCAGGACGGCCACGTGCGTCGCCGGGTCGAACGACACCTCCGGCGCGGCACGGCCCTCGCCGAGCAGGCTGCGCAGATCGGGATGCCCGTCGGCGCCGTCGAGCACGACGAGTCGCTCGACGGGGATGCCGACGGCCTCTGCCGCCTGCTGCGCGGCGCCCAACAGCGGGCTCACCGTGATGAGCCAGCTGGCCCCGGCGTCGCGCAGTTGCTTCTCGATCTCGCCGGCGGTGTACAGCGAGTTGATCGTCGTCACCGTCGCGCCGGCGCGGAGGATGCCGTGGAACACGGTGGCGAACGCCGGCACGTTCGGGCAGAGCAGACCGAGCACGGTGTCGGTGCCGACACCTCGCGCCGCCAGTGCGCCGGCGAAGGCGTCGACCTGCGCCTTGAGCGCGCCGTAGGAGGTCTCGGTGCCCGTGGCCGGATCGATGAGGGCGATGCGTGCCGCGTCATCCGCGCTGAGATCGGCGAACAGGTCGTCGTAGATGCTGACGTCCGGGATCTCGACATCGGGGAAGGGGCTGGTGAACACGGCGGTCTCCTTCGATGACGGGCGGCGAATGCCCGCGCGGACCGGCGACGCTGCCGGGTGCGTCCATCATGCCACCGCCAGACGCGTGTGCGGCACGCGGTCTCCGTTTCAGGGAGACCGCGTGCCACCCGGCGCCGACGTCAGACGAGCACGGCGCTCTCCCGAGCACGACGACCGATCGCGAGGCGCTCGGCGGCGCGCTCCTCCGCGGCATCCAGCGGTGTGATGTCGCGCGTCGCCGCATCGGCGAAGAGAGCGCGCACGGTGTCGCCGATCGCGGCGACACGATCCATGATCTGACTGCGTGTGCCCCGGTGCTTCGCCTCCAGGTCCAGGTAGACGACGCCGCCGGCGTTGACGACGAAGTCGGGCGCGTAGAGGATGCCGCGCGCCGCGAGGCGATCGGCACCCGAGCGGTGGGCGAGAGGGTTGTTCGCGGGGCCGCAGACGGCGCGTGCGGCGAGGGCGTCGATGGTGTCGGCGTCGAGCACCCCGCCGATGCCGGCGGGGACGAACACGTCGGCTTCGACGAGATGCTCGGAGCCCGGCTCGACCCACCGTGCATCGAGTTCGGCGGCGAGGCTGCGTTTGGCGGGGTTGACATCGGTCACCGTCAGCGCCGCGCCTTCCGCGCTCAGGCGGACCGCGAGTCGGCTGCCGACCTGCCCGAGCCCGGAGATCGTGATCCGGCGGCCGGCGACCTCGGGCGAGCCGGTCACCTGCTCGAGTGTGGCGCGCAACGCCTCGTATACGCCGAGGCTCGTCGGGCCCGCGGGCTCGCCCGACCCGCCCACCGCGTCGGGCAGGCCGACCACGTGCGCCGTCCGCTCGCTGACCACCAGCATGTCCTCCGTCGTCGATCCGACGTCCTCCGCCGTGCGGTAGCTGCCGTCGAAGCGGTCGACGGCGTCGCCGAGATCCAGGTACGCCGCGCGCCGACGATCGGCGTCGAGGGTCGTTCCCGGCGGCAGGCAGATCACCGACTTGCCGCCGCCGGCGTCCAGCCCGGCCGCGGCGTTCTTGAGCGTCATCGCGGCCGAGAGGCGCAGGGCGTCTCCGACGGCGTCGCTCCAGTGCGGATAGGTCCACATGCGGGCACCGCCGAGGGCGGAGCCGAGTGTCGAGGAGTGCAGCGCGACGGTGATGAGCAGACCGCTCCGGGCGCCCGTCGTCACCTCCACGCGCTCGTGGGAGAAATCGGGCAGGGGCAGGGTGTGCGTCATCGCATCCTCTTTCGGCGGGCCTTGTGGGCGGTGCTCGGTGGATGCCGCCGCGTTGCGGCATCCACCCCCTATTCTGCCTCCGCCGGCACCGATCCCGTGGGTCCGTGCGCGTGAGCGTCGTCGACCGCGCCGGTGGTGCCGCGGTCGGAGAGATCGAACGGGCGTCCCCGCAGCGCGCGCAGCGCGTACAGGATGGTCGCCAGATCGATCATTTCCTGTCCGAGCGCGCCGATGACGGCCGGCACCAGGCCGGTCGTCGCGAGCAGCATCGCCGCGACGCTCAGGGCGATGCCGATCCAGATGGCGACGTAGGCCACGCGCAGGGTGTCGCGACCGATCGCGACCGCTTCGGCCACCTTCGTCAGCGAGTCCTTCAGCACGACGGCATCCGCCGCATCGCCTGCGGCCGTGGCTCCCCGCGCGCCCATCGCGATGCCGATGTCGGCGGCGGCGAGCACCGGCGCATCGTTCACCCCGTCGCCCACCATGAGCACCGGGCGCGGCGTCATCATCGCGGCCAGGTGCACCTTCTCGGCGGGCAGCAGGTCGGCGTGCACCTCGTCGACGCCGACCGACGCCGCCACGGCGTCGGCGGTGGGCCGGGCATCACCGGTGAGCATCGTGACGCGTTCCACGCCGTGTCCGCGCAACCAGCGCACGACGGCCCGCGACTCCGGCCGTGCACCGTCGGCGAGCACGAGGGCTCCCGCGAAGCGCCCGTCGACAGCGACGTACGCGGCCGCATGCCCCGCCTCCAGCGCGGTGAGCGTGGTGTCCGGCGCGAGTGCCGCGACGTAGGCCGGCTTTCCGACGACGACGCGTCGCCCGCCGATCACGGCGGTCACTCCGTTGGTCGCCTCCTCGTGCGCATCGTCGGCCGCCTCCACGGCGATCCCACGGGCGGACGCGGCGCGACGGATGCCGTCGGCCAGCACGTGCGCGGAGTACTGCTCGGCCGAGGCCGCCCACGCCAGCAGGCGGTCGGGATCGATGCCGGGCGCGGGACGCACATCGACCAGCATGGGACGGCCCTGGGTCAGGGTCCCGGTTTTGTCGAAGGCGGCGGAGCGCGCGCGTGCCAACTGCTCGATGACGGCGCCGCCCTTGACGATGATGCCCGCCTTCGCCGCCCGCGAGATGCCGCCGAGGAAGGCGACCGGGGCCGCGATCAGCAGGGGGCACGGTGTGGCGAGCACGAGCACCTCGGCGAATCGGACGGAGTCGCCCGACAGCCCCCACGCCGCTCCAGCGATGGCGAGCGAGACCGCCGTGAAGGGAATCGCGAACCGGTCGGCCAGGCGCACCATCGGTGCGCGCGACTCCTGCGCGGCACGCACGAGCGCGATGATCTGCTGGTATTGGCTGTCGGCGCTGCGCCGCAGAGCCCGCACCCGGATCGCGCGCGATCCGTTGACCGCTCCCGAGAGCACGGTCTCGCCGGCGGTGCGCGTCACCGGCATGCTCTCTCCGGTCAGAGACGACTCGTCGAAGCTCGCCTCGTCCGACAGGAGGACACCGTCGACGGGAACGACCTCCGCGGGGCGCACCAGCAACTCGTCGCCGACCGCGACCTCGTCGGCGGGAAGATCCCGTGTCTCATCGCCCGCGCCCGGACGGCGGACATGCGCGATCTGCGGCGCGCGATCCAGCAGCGCCGTCAGCTCACGAGTCGCACGGCGGCCCGCGTAGTCTTCGAGCGCCTCGCCGCCGGAGAGCATGAGCACGATGATCAGCGCCGCGATCGTCTCACCGACCGCGAGGGTCGCGACCATGGCGATGACGGCGAGCACGTCGAGTCCGACATGACCGCGCATCACGTCGCGGATCATGCCGATGATCGTCCACACGACGACGGCGGAGACGTAGGCGGTGGTGATCCCCGTCGCCCACGCGCTCTGACCCGCGCCGGCGAGTGCCGCGGCGATGATGCCCACGGCGACGGTCGCGGTGATCACGGGGTACCGTCCGAGGGCGGCGAGGATGCGGCGCATGCTCCCAGCATTCTCCTCGGAGCGAGGGCCCGCCAGTAAGCCTGGATTGCCTTGCTTGGACCGCGTCGGCGATGTTCGAGGGCGGCCGACTCTAGGCTGGCGCCATGACCGAGAACCTCTCGCCGCGCAGTCGCATCGTCCACGAGGCCCTCCGCTCCGCCGGGGTGGCGGGGGAGATCATCACGCTCCCGGACGCCGCCTCGACGGCGGCCGTGGCCGCCGCCGCCCTCGGCGTCGAGGTCGGCGCCATCGCGAACAGCCTCGTCTTCTTCTCCGACGGCGAACCGCTGCTCGTCATGACCAGCGGGGCTCACCGCGTGGACACGGCGGCCCTCGCCGAGCGCCTCGGACGCCGGAGCATCGTGCGGGCGACGCCGGATCAGGTGCGCACGGCCACCGGCCAGGCGATCGGCGGCGTGGCGCCGACCGGACACCCCGCCCCGCTGACCACCGTGGTCGACGAGGCGCTCGCGGCATTCGACGAGATCTGGGCGGCCGGCGGCACACCGCACACCGTGTTTCCTCTCACGTTCGACGAACTCGTCCGCCTGACCGGCGGCACCGTCAGCGCGGTGGACTGAGCACGCTCAGTCGGCCCGCAGCACCTCCCAGGCGGTGACGGCCGCGGCGGCCGTCCAGGCCTGCGGCCGGCAGGCCGCGGGGTAGGGGGCGGGAGCCCGCACCTCGTCGGCGCTGTCACCGGCGTACAACTCCGGCACACGGAACTCGAACGCCTCGGCGCCGGCGAGCATCTGCGCGACGATCCGCCGGGCATGATCGTGTCGACCGGCGCGCAGCATCCCCCGGGCGACGATCGCGGTGTCGTGGATCCAGACGCTCCCGCCGTGGTAGCTGAGCGGCCAGTAGCCCCCGGCGTCGGTCGAAAGGGTCCGGATGCCGAAGCCGGACGCCATCCGCTGATCGATCAGCAGGTCGGAGACGCTCGCCTCCTGCGCGCGGTCCAGGATGCCGGTGCCCAGGAGATGGCCGATGTTGGAGGTGAGCGTGTCGACCGCGCGGCCCTCGCGGTCGAGGGCGATCGCGGGGAAACGTCCGGACGGCGTTGTCACCCAGAAGCGCTCCGCGAAGCGGTCCTTGAGATCGCGCGCCCACGCGCGCACACGCTCGGCGCCCGGCCGGCCGAACCGCTCCAACAGATCGGCTCCGCCGATCGCCGCCTCGTACGCGTAGCCCTGGACCTCGCAGAGAGCGATGGGGCCTGCCGCGAGCGAACCGTCCTGCCATTGGATGGAGTCGCCCGAGTCCTTCCACCCCTGGTTGGACAGGCCGTGGCCGGTCTCGTCGACGTACTCGAGGAACCCGGTGCGCTCCGCGGAAGCCACGATCCAGTCGAGGGCCGCTTCCATCGCGGGCAGCAGTGCGATCCCGTCGGCATCCGGCATTCGCTGGGCCGTCTCGGCGAACAGGCAGATCCACAGGGCTGTCGCATCGACCGTGCCGTAGTACAGCGGCGGCAGCACGATGCCCTCGCCCGGCATCGTCAGTGTCGACGCGCGCAGTTCGTGCATGATCTTGCCCGGCTGCTCGGCCGTCGCCGGGTCGTCGTGCGTGCCCTGCAGACGCGCGAGGACGCGCAGCGTGGATGCCGCGATCCGCGCATCCAGCGGCAGCAGCAGTCGCGCCGCCCAGAGCGAGTCCCGTCCGAACAGGGTGAAGAACCAGGGTGCGCCGGCCGCGAAGAACTCGTCCTCCGGCGCCGCGGGAAGGGCGAGGCGCAGCGCTCCGAGATCGTCGAGGGCGCGGTCGAGCCAGCTCTGCAGACGCGGATCGGCACCCGCGGGCACGCACGGGCGCTCCCAGGGGATCGTCGTGGTCGCCCCGCGCACCACGAGGGCGGCGTCCGCAAGGAGTGCCGTCCACGACACGCTCATCCGGCCCCGGGCGGGGCAGTCCAGGCGCCATTCCAGGGTGATCTCGCCATCGTCGGCGGTGACCGCGGCATCCGGCGCCGTCAGCTGGACGGAGGTGTCGCCGCGACGGACGACGACCGCGCCGTCGGCGATCGTGATTTCGCCTTCCGTCCTGCGGGACGCGCCCGCTTTCACGTCTTGCAGGGCGCCGATATCGACGCGCACGCGGGCACGCAGTCGGAGGGGGACCGGGATGTCGCGGTGGGAGTGCACGGTGAGCGTCTCGGTGACGCGGCCCTCCACCACGGTGCGCTCCCGCTGCAGACGCACCTTCGGATCGGGCGTGTCGTCGTCCACGCCCCGCAGCAGAGCATCCATCCGCACGGTGCAGGCAGAGATCAGGTCGGTGGCGATGTGCTCCGGGCGATGCCACGCACCGTCGGCGCCGGCATAGTGCACGTCGAGACCGCGCACGAACCGCGTGTCTCCGTGGTAGATGCCGTCGATCGGGGCCGCGCCCATGTCGCCGTCACGCCCCGACCACGCCTGGGTGGGTGCGGCGAGCGCCACGACCCGGTCGGACAGGAATGGCTGCAAGCCGGCCGTCATCCCTTCACTGCTCCTTCACTGGTGTTCATGATCTTCCTCTGGAAGAGGAAGAAGAGGACGGCGACGGGGATCGTCATGATCGCCGCGGCCGCGAGTTTGAGGGGGTACTGGGTGCCCTGACTGAGCTGGCCCGAGGCGAGGGAAGCGACGCCCTTGGTCAGTGTCGTGAGCTCGGGCGACTGCGTCGACACGATGAAGTGGCTGAGCTCGTTCCACGACCCTTGGAACGACAGGATCACGATCGTGATCAGCGCGGGCCGGGCCATCGGCAGCACGATCGACCAGAACACGCGGAAGCTGCCGGCCCCATCGATACGCGCCTGTTCCTCGACCGAGTCGGGGATCGACTCGAAGAAGTTCTTCATGATGAACACGCCTGCCGCGTCCACGAGCAGCGGCAAGATCATGCCGGCGTAGGAGTTGTAGAGACCGAGCTGGTTCAGCACGAGGAACTTGGGGATCAGCAGCACGACGGTCGGCACCGCCATCACGGCGACCACGAAGGCGAACACGACGGCGCGGCCGCGGAAGCGCAGGCGAGCCAGCGCGTAACCGGCGAGCGAGACGAAGAACACCCGCCCGATCGTCACGCACACGGTGACGATGACCGAGTTCGCGAACCACAGGGGGAAGTCGCTATGCAGGAACAGGCGCTCGTAGGCCGCCGTCGAGAACGTCGCAGGGATCAACGAGATCGGATCGGTCGCGGCATCCGGCTCCGTCTTGAACGACGTCGCCACCTGCACGAGGAACGGGTAGATGTACACGAGCGCGAGCATGGCCAGCATCGCGTACAGCAGCACTTGCCCGGTGAGGCTGCGAACGGTGATCCGCCGACGGCGGCGCGGTGCGGCACCGGCGCTCTCGGTCTGCGCTTCGACGGTCATCACAGCGGCGCTCATGCGTCTGCCCCCTTCGGCGATGCGGACGGCGTGGATGCCGCGGCCCGCGGCTGGTAGGCGCGGATGCGTCGCTTCGAGACCGGGCGATCGCGCAGCACCCAGCGCTGCAAGAGGGTGAAGGCGATGATGATGACGAAGAGGATGAACGCGATCGCCGCTCCCACCCCCCAGTCCTGGTTCTGGAAGGCGGAGGTGTACGAGAGGTAAGCGGGGGTCATCGTTGTCTTGGCGGGGCCGCCCTGCGTGCCGGTGTAGATCTGGTCGAACACCTGCCAGCACCCGATGAGCCCGAGTGTGATGACGGTGAACAGCGTCGGTCGCAGCTGGGGGAGGGTGATGTGCCAGAAGCGCTGCCACCCGCTCGCGCCGTCCATCATGCCCGCCTCGCCGAGTTCGACGCCGATGTTCTGGAGGGCGGCGATGAACAGCAGCATGAAGGTGCCGCTCGTGGTGAACACCGCCATCAGGACGAAGGCGGACATCGCGACCGAGGGTCCCGACAGCCAGTCCCACCACGAGACGCCGAGAAAGCCGGTGCCGGTCAGGGCGTCCGGTCCGTCGGTGATGCCCACCGCTGCGAGGGCGACGTGCACGATGCCGCGCGGATCGCTGAACCAGTTCGGCGCGGCGAGCCCGATCGCCGACAGGATCTGGTTGACGGGGCCGGCGAACGAGAACAGGAACAGCCACAGCACCGTGATCGCGACCGAGCTGGTCACCGACGGGAAGTAGAACGCGGTGCGGAAGAACCCACGGCCGCGCAGGATCCGGCGGCTGACGAGGACGGCCAGGAACAGCGACAGGACCGTCTGCAGAGGGACCACCAGCAGGACGTACCAGGCGTTGTTGCGCAGCGCCGTGCCGAAGTCGCGCTCGGCGAGACCTCCGCCGGTGGTGATCGCGACGTAGTTGTCGAGGCCCACGAAGCTGACCGATCCGGAAAGAGGGCTTCCGCGCCCCGACCAGTCCGAGAAGCTGACCCAGAGCGCCATGAGCACGGGCACGAGCAGGAACACGCCGAGGATGAGGATGACGGGCGACACGAACAGCCAGCCCGCGCCGGCCTCGCCGCGGCGGATTCCGCGGGAGCGCGGATGCCGGGGCGGGGCCGGGCGCGAGGGCGTCGCGGCCGGGGCGACGGAAGCGGACATGATCAGCCGACGACGGCCTCGAGGTTGGACTGCACCGTGTCGAGGATCTTCTTCGGGTCGCCCGTCTTCAGGGACTCCAGTTGCGCGTTGAAGTCCTTGATGACATCGGCCGCACCCTTATTGGTGGGCACGCCCTGCGCGTAGTCGGCGCCGTTCAGGAACGCGACGAGCGACGGGTTGTCGCTCTTCCACGTCTGAGCGGCGGACTGCACCGACGGCATCGGTCCGAACGCCTTCGAGAACGCAAGCTGCTGGTCGGCGCTCGTGAGGTACTCGACGAGGTCGAGAGCGGCCTTCTGGTTGGGGCTGTCGGCGGCCATGCCCCAGCAGTTGGTGAACTGCAGGGTGCCCTTGCCGGCGCTGCCGGCGGGGAGCTCGACGACCTTGGCCTTCACATCGGGGTAGTCGCCGAGGGCGCCGGTGATCCAGTTGCCCTCGATCGTCATGGCGCCCAGCTGCTTGCCGAACGCCTCGCCGCCCCAGCCCGCCCCGACATCGGAGGCGTAGGCGAAGGTGCCGTCCTGCAGGTGCTTCTGCACGTAGGCGAGCGCCGTCACGTTGGCGTCGCTGTTGGCTTCGGCGGTCTTTCCGTCCTCCGAGACGAGGCGGCCGCCGGCCTGCGCCATGAAGGCGCCGAGACGGGCGTACTCGCCGCCGAAGACGAGCCCCTTCGTCGTGCCGCTCGTCAGCTTCGCGGCCACCGCGGCCAGCTGGTCCCAGGTGGTCGGGATGTCGGCGTCGGTCAGGCCCGCCTTCGTCCACAGATTCTCGTTGATCACGAGCTGCAGCGTGGAGAAGTCCTTGGGCGCGCAGAAGAAGGTGTTGTCGTAGGTGAAGTTCTTCACCAGCGACGGGTAGAAGTCGCCCTTGTTGCTCAGCTGGTCGCCGTAGGCCTTCAGTGAGCCGTTGCTCGCGAAGCCCGCGAGCTGGTCGGTGCTGAGGTAGAAGAGGTCCGGCGGAGAGCCGGCAGCGAAGCCCTGCGACAGCTGCTGGGCGAGGTCGGTCGCGGCGACGACCGACGCCGACACACCGGATTTCGCGGACCAGGCGGCGACGGCATCCTGCGCGGCCTTGGTCTCGGCGTCTCCCGATGAGCCGATCATGATCGTCAGCGGCTTGTCGGACGAGGTCAGCCCTCCGGCGCTCGCCGAGGGGTCGGATCCCGACCCGCTGAATCCCTGGCCGCATCCGGTCAGCAGCAGGCTCGAGGCCACGGCCAGGCTCCCTGCCGCGAGCATCGTCCGTGCTGTGTGTCGCTTCATCGCATCTCCTTCGATCGCGGGGCTCGCGCGTGCTCAGCGCGGCCCATGGTGCCATCCCCTCGCGGATCCTCCGTACGATCCGCCGTTGAATCGATCATTTGATCGTTCAAATCGTGGGATGCTTGAAAAGATAGACGACCAGGCCGAGACCGTCAAGGAGGACCGCGTGAACAGATCGGCGACGATCGAGGACGTGGCGCGGGCCGCGGGCGTATCCCGCCAGACGGTCAGCAACGTGATCAACTCACCCCAGATCGTGCGGGAGGAAACGCGCGCCCGTGTCGCCGACGCCATCTCGCGTCTGAACTACGCCCCTCATGCCTCCGCACGCCGATTGCGCACGCGACGCAGCTCGACCATCGGCATCCACCTCGACCCGTACGCGGGCGGGATCTCCGGCGTCGTGCTCGACCGCTTCGTGCACGCGCTCACCGAGCAGGCGGGCGAGCGGGGCCTGCGTGTCATGCTCTACGCGGCGCGCACCCCCGAGGAGGAGATCCGACGGATGGGGGATCTGCGTGAGGGCGGAGAGATCGACGCGGTCGTCATCACCGGCACGTTCCCCGGCGATCCTCGTGCGGAGTGGCTCGTGGAGCGGGGCGTGCCGTTCGTGTCCTTCGGCCGCCCCTGGCGCAGCGACGACGTCGGCGCCCCTACCCATCACTGGGTCGATGTCGACGGCGCCGCCGGCACCGCCGAGGCGACACGGCACGCGTTGACCACGGCGGGTCCGCGCGTCGCCTTCCTGGGCTGGCCCGCCGGTTCCGCGACCGGCGACGACCGTGAACGCGGGTGGCGTCAGGCCCTGGATGCCGGGCACGCGCGCGCGGGCGGATGGACGCCGATCCGCGCCGTGAGCGACGAGAATGTGGCGCGCGCGCGCGACGTCGCCGCCGATCTCGTCGCCGCCGACGAGATCGATGCCATCGTCTGCGCCAGCGACTCGCTCGCGGTGGGCGCCCATCTGGCCGCGGTGGCGGCCGGGCGCCCCGCCCTCCCGATCGTCGGCTTCGACAACACCCCCGCGGCCGAAGCCTTGGGCCTGTCCAGCGTCGAGCAGCTGCCCGAAGAGGTCGCCGTCGGCGCGCTGGACCTGCTGCTCGGGGGAGCGGCATCCATCGAGCGCCGTGACGCCGAGCCCGGGCGCGCCCACGTCCTCGTCGAGCCGCGCCTCGTCGTTCGGTAGGCGGCGCGGACCCGGGCTGCCGGACGGCTCAGCCGTGGAGCCGTCGTCGCAGTTCGTCCGCCGCCGACGTGACCGCCGGCGCGAGCGCCTCCGCGGAGTGTCCGGCCTCGGCCGGCCAGGTGACCGCGATCGCCGCGACCGGCCAGTCGGCGTGGTCGCGCACGGCCACGGCCACCGAGCGGAAGCCCAGGGTGACTTCGCCGTCTTCGCTCGCGAAGCCCGCCGCGCGCGTCTGGCGCAGCAGCTCGCGCAGCTCGGCCGGGCGCCGCGGTCCGCGGCCCGTGCGGTCGGCGAAGGCCGCGGCATCCGGATAGAGGGCGCGCACCTGCTCGCGCGGCAGGGCTGCGAGCATCGCACGTCCCGTCGCCGTCAGGTGAGCCGGCAGCCGCACGCCCACGTCGGTGACGAGCGCGGGGCGCCGCGGCGCGCGCTCCTCGACGATGTACAGCACGTCGCGGCCGGTCATGACCGCCACATGCGTGCTCTCACCAACGCGGTCGGACAGCGCCGCGACGAGGGGACGCCCGAGCCTGGCGAGAGGCTGCTGGCGGGCGTAGCCGCCGGCCAGCTCGAACGCGGCCGTCCCCAGCCCCCAGCGCCGATCGTGTGGCAGGTGCACCACGAATCCGTGCGCCGCCATCGCCGCCAGCAGGTGGTAGACGCTGGAGCGGGGGATGCCGAGACTGTCGGAGATCGTCCGGGCGGCGACCGGTCCGCGCTGGCGTGCGAGGTAGGAGAGGATTCGCAGTGTCTGATCTGCGGCGGGGACCTGCGCAGGGGCCGGCGACGAGCCCGCATCGTCGGCGTTGTCTGGGATCACAGACACAGAATGCCACGCTCGTGTGGCCGCGGGGGCAGAATCGGGATGGAATCGGGACATGACCACCGTCGCCGCTTCGACCCTTGCCGATCACGTCCTCGTCGGAGCGCGCCCCCTGACACCCGCCGAGGTCGTCGCCGTGGCCCGCCACGGCGACGCGGTCGAGATCGCCGCCGACGCCTGGACGCGGATCGGCGCGGCGCGGGAGCTCATCGAGCGCCTGGCCGACGACCCGGAGCCGCACTACGGCATCTCGACCGGCTTCGGCGCGCTGGCGACGACCTTCATCGCGCCGGAGCGACGCCGTCAGCTGCAGGCGAGCGTCATCCGCTCCCACGCGGCCGGCACCGGTGCGGAGGTGGAACGCGAAGTCGTGCGCGCCCTGCACCTGCTGCGCCTGCAGACCCTCGCGACCGGACACACGGGCGTGCGCCCGATCGTCGTCGAGACCTACGCCGCGATGCTCAACGCCGGCATCACCCCGATCGTGCGGGAGTACGGCTCGCTCGGGTGCTCCGGAGATCTCGCCCCACTTTCGCACCTCGCGCTGGCGGCCCTCGGCGAGGGGGAGGTGCGCGATCGCACGGGCGCGCTCGTGGCGGCATCCGACGCTCTCGCCGCCGCCGGCATCGCTCCGCTCGTTCTCGAAGAGAAGGAGGGTCTCGCCCTCATCAACGGCACCGACGGCATGCTCGGCATGCTCGCTCTCGCCCTCTGCGACCTCGACAATCTGCTCACCGTCGCCGACATCACCGCCGCCATCTCGATCGAGAGTCAGCTCGGTACCGATGCGGTGTTCGCCGCCGACCTGATGGCGCTGCGTCCGCAGAGCGGGCAGGCGGCGTCGGCCGCGAACGTGCGCACCCTGCTCGCCGACTCGCCCCTCGTTGCGAGTCACCGCGACCCGGCGGTCTGCACGCGCGTGCAGGACGCGTACTCGCTGCGCTGCTCGCCACAGGTGCACGGAGCCGCGCGCGACACCGTCGCGCACGCCCGCACCATCGCCGAGCGGGAGCTGGCCTCCGCCGTCGACAACCCGGTCGTCACCGGCGACGGTCGCGTCGAATCCAACGGCAACTTCCACGGCGCCCCGGTCGCGTACGTCCTCGATTTCCTCGCGATCGCCGTCGCCGACCTCGCCTCGATCGCCGAACGCCGCACCGACCGGGCGCTCGATCGCACCCGCAGCCACGGTCTGCCGCCGTTCCTCGCCGACGAGGTCGGCGTCGATTCGGGGCTCATGATCGCGCAGTACGCGGCCGCGGGGATCGTCTCGGAGCTCAAGCGTCTGGCGGTCCCGGCATCCGTCGACTCCATCCCCTCGTCGGCGATGCAGGAAGACCACGTGTCGATGGGGTGGGCCGCCGCACGCAAGCTCCGCCGCGCCGTCGACGGACTCGCCCGGGTGCTCGCGATCGAACTCGTCACCGGGTGCCGGGCCCTCGACCTGCGGGCGCCGTTGCAGCCGGGGCCCGCCACCGCCGCGGTCCGCGCCGCGGTGCGCGCCGCGGGCATCGCAGGGCCCGGGCCCGACCGGTTCGTCAGCCCCGACCTCGAAGCCGCCACCGCGCTCGTTCTCTCCGGCGCGGTCGCCGACGCTGCGTTCACAACTCCGGACAACCGTCCCTGATCGAAGGAGATCACGATGACATCACCCGTTGACGCCCAAAACTCCGGAGTTGTGAACCGGGCGGCGTCGAGCCGCGGCCCCGTCCGCGCCCCACGTGGGAGCGAGCGCACGGCGAAGAGCTGGGGGGCCGAGGCCGCGAAGCGGATGCTGATGAACAACCTCGACCCCGAGGTCGCCGAACACCCCGAAGACCTCGTCGTCTACGGCGGCACGGGGCGGGCGGCGCGGTCGTGGGAGGCATACGACGCCATCGTCCGCACGCTCGATGAGCTCGAGCCCGACGAGACGCTGCTGGTGCAGTCCGGAAAGCCGGTCGGGGTCTTCCGCACCCACGAGTGGGCCCCGCGCGTGCTGATCGCCAACTCCAACCTCGTGGGTGACTGGGCGAGCTGGCCGGAGTTCCGCCGGCTCGAGCAGCTGGGACTCACGATGTACGGGCAGATGACCGCGGGATCGTGGATCTACATCGGCACGCAGGGCATCCTGCAGG
>ERZ778021.1276-NODE-1276-length-31073-cov-9.496260_pt1 | contig 31073 bp, 29 predicted proteins | sample MGYA00375751_ERZ778021 | MGnify/ENA primary metagenome ERZ778021 (study PRJEB29350, sample SAMN05389814) | bioreactor metagenome | isolation source: Thiocyanate stock bioreactor | place: South Africa: University of Cape Town | collected 2013-08-29 ... | reverse complement strand
GATATGCCGATTATTAGCTCATATCAACTTAACTGTTGTTTGTAATTATTCCTCACAACCCCTTATTCACTTCCTCTATATATCCTAACACTTCATCTCTACCCTGTCCCTTTTCCGAAGAAGTGACAAACACAGGAGGTAATTCTTCCCAAACTTCTGATAATTTTTCTTGATATTGTTTTAAATTCTCATTCAGCTTGGATTTTGACAATTTATCTACCTTAGTGAAAACTATCGAAAATGGTATTCCGTTTTCACCCAACCACTCCATAAACTCTAAATCAATTTGTTGTGGCTCATGTCTACAATCAATCAACACAAATAATGAGGTTAATTCATTGCGATACAATATATAACTCTCAATAATTTGTTTTAATTTTTCCCTTATTGATTTCCCCGCAGTTGCATATCCATATCCGGGCAGGTCGACTAAATACCATTCTTTGTTGATTAAAAAGTGATTGATTAATAAAGTCTTACCCGGCTTGGATGATGTCATAGCCAAACCTCGTCTATTGGTAAGCATGTTAATCAAAGACGATTTACCTACATTCGATCTTCCAATAAATGCATATTCAGGTAAACCATCAGTTGGACATTTCTTAATATCGGTGTTACTGATTACAAATTCGGCAGTTTTTATTTCCATATCTTGTACTTATTAATAATCCTATAAATGTTAATGCGCCATTGAGTAATAAAAGTTCGTAACCAAATGCATATCCAAAAGTCTTAATTGTAAATTGATTAAGAAAATAACAAATTAAGGGAGATAATATTGCTATAAATGGTACTGATTTTTCCAAAGGTTTCAATTTTGTAAACAACCCAAAAGCAAACATTCCTAATAAAGGTCCGTACGTATATGATACAATGATATAAATTGCATCAATTACGCTTGTATTATTCAGTTTCTCAAACAACAATATAATAAATAGAAAAATTAGGGTAATTCCGGCATGTACACCTATTCTTGTACGTTTTGCATGCTTCTCTTTATCTTTTACTTGTTTTTCTTTACCTTTTGCCTTATTTTTTGTATCTATTTCTAAGATATCAACTAAAAAAGAAGTCGTAAGTGCTGTTAATGCTGAATCAGCACTTGAAAATGCTGCTGCAATGATACCCAAAACAAAAAGCAACATAAACGAGCCTCCAACATAATTTGATGCAAAGAATGGCAGTATTTCATCACCTTTTACAGGCAGTATTAATTGATTTTGAGCTGCAAACCACATTATCATAAAGCCTAAAATTAGAAATAGTAGATTAACAGGTATAAACGCAAACCCATACCAATACATGTTCTTTTGTGCATCTTTTAATGATCTGCATGAAAGATTTTTCTGCATCATATCCTGATCTAAACCTGTCATTACTATTACAATAAAAATTCCACTGATAAATTGCTTCACAAAATGTTGCTTACTCACCCAATCTTTAAACACAAATATATTCGACCATTCGTTATTTATAAGTTCATTGGTTAGACTTTGGATATTCCACGATGAAAAACTCATAAGCTTAATTATCATAATGATAAGTACTGCTATCATTACAATTGTCTGTAAAGTATCAGTGTAAACTATACTTTTTATTCCGCTTCTGAATGTATAAATCCATATTAGCAACAAAATACACGACACCGTAATATAAAAAGGAATATTCCAAGTATCGGCGACTAATTTCTGAAGTATTAAAGCCACAATATATAATCTTACTGCTGCTCCTATAGTTTTGGAAAGTAAGAAAAAGGACGATCCGGTTTTATAACTAACTTTTCCAAAACGTTCACCTAAATATGAATATATACTCGTCAAATTTAACTTATAATATAATGGCAAAAGCACATGCGCAACCACAATATATCCAAAGAAAAAACCTATAACAGTTTGCATATATGTAAATTGCATATTTCCAACCATACCCGGCACTGATATAAAACTCACTCCGGAAACGGACGCTCCTATCATTCCTATTGCTACAAGCCACCATGGTGACTGTCTGTTGCCAAGGAAAAATGCTTCATTGTCGGTCGATTTTCTCCCTGCAAAATGCGAAATCAACATCAACAAAGCAAAATATGAAAGTATAATTATCAGAATTGTAGTACTGTTCATTGCATAAAAATATGCGCAAAATTAGTAAAACAATGCGATTTCACACAATTTATTAAATTATAAAACAATCCGATTATCATTGTTAACCAACTTTCAATCATATTTTTTTGTACCTTTGCAATCGAATTTTGATATAAAATAATGAGTATTCAACAATATCCATCTTTATTACTCGAAAATGCGGTTAATGAATTTTCAAAGCTTCCGGGAATAGGGCGTAAAACGGCTTTGCGACTCAGTTTGTATATGCTGCGACAAAGCGAACATGAGGCTGAGAGTTTTGGTAATGCAATGATTAAACTTCGAAAAGATATTAAATATTGTAGAGTTTGTCATAATATTTCTGATACTGATGTTTGTCAAATTTGTGCTAATCCTGCTCGTGACAGTAAGACAATTTGTGTAGTAGAAAGTATAAGAGATGTCATGTCAATTGAGAACACTCAGCAATTCAAAGGTTTATATCATGTTCTGGGTGGTATTATTTCTCCTATGGATGGAATCGGTCCCGGTGATTTGGAAATTAACAGTTTGATTAAAAGGGTAGAAAATGAAGATGTTAATGAAGTAATTTTAGCTCTTGGTGCAACAATGGAAGGTGATACTACCAATTTTTATATATACCGTAAATTGTCATCTTACAATATCAAAATTACAACTATTGCTCGTGGTGTGGCTGTTGGAGACGATTTAGAATATGCCGATGAAATTACTTTAGGCAGATCGATTTTAAATAGAATAGATTTTTCAAATGCTTTAAAATGATTTTTATGAAATACGTACTTAAAAGACTGATTTTTACATATTACGCTATATATATTGGTGCAGTTCTAATTGCTTTATTAGGATTTCAACTATTTAAATCAGGGGTGATAATAGACTCTCAAAGCTCTATGGGTATAGCTATCAATTCAATTTTGATTTTGTACATAATAGGCTCAATACCTGTCACTTTAGCATTGTTCAACAAGAAAACTAAAAAGTGGGCTTTGATGGAAGATGTGAATACTAAACTAAATGTGTATAAAAAAGCGGCAATTATTCGTTTAATTATTATTGGAAGTGGATTTATGTTAGGCATACTTTTCTTTTTCCTTATGAATTCGCAATCAATGATTTTTTGTGCGGGTATCTCTGCAATTGCTTTGTTTTTTTGCAAACCTGCTGAAGTAAAGATAATTTCAGAATTACAAATTACTGATATCTAAACCATATCAGACATCAACTCAATACTCAAAACTCAAAACTCAAAAAAAATGGTTATAGCGGTTGATTTTGACGGTACAATCGTCACGCACGAATATCCAAACATAGGCAAAGATATTCCTTTTGCAATTCAAACTTTGAAGAAGTTACAGGAAGAACATTTCCTGCAATTAATACTATGGACTGTCAGAGAAGGTAAGGAGTTGGAAGAAGCTGTAGAATATTGTCGCAAACGTGGATTAGAATTTTATGCCGTTAACTCCAACTATCCTGAAGAAAAGCCTGAGCATAACGAGCCACGCAAACTAAAAGCCGATTTATTTATAGATGATAGAAATTTAGGCGGACTGCCTGATTGGGGTGTAATTTATAATATGATTTCTACCGGTAAACATTTTAATCTTGAATCGCTTTTTTCCCCTTATACTAATAATGAATTTGTAAATAAAGGTGACAGGAAAAAGAAAGGTTTCTTAAAATCTATGTTTGGTTGAAATGTAAACGCTATGAATAAAAAAAACGCAATAAAAATATTTGAGCAAAAACTTGTTCGTACCCATTGGGACGAAAATCAAGAGAAATGGTATTTTTCGGTTGTAGATGTAATTGAAATTTTAACAGAAAGCCCACGTCCAAGGAAGTATTGGAGTGCGTTAAAAACTAAGCTGAAAACTGAAGGAAGCGAACTGTCCCAAAATTTGGGACAGTTGAAAATGCAAGCTGAAGATGGCAAAATGCGGGAGACAGATATAGCTGATACGGAAACCCTACTTCGTATCATTCAATCAATCCCTTCACCCAAAGCAGAGCCTTTTAAAGTATGGCTGGCACAAGTAGCATCTGAACGTTTAGACGAGATGCAAGACCCTGAAATGACCATTGATAGGGCATTAGAACAATATCTTAAATTAGGCTATTCCGAAAATTGGATTAACCAACGCCTAAAAAGTATTGAAATCCGTAAAGAACTCACAGACGAATGGAAAAGGATAGGACTAAAAGAGGGTTTGCAGTTCGCGACACTAACGGACATTATTACCAAAGTCTGGTCAGGCAAAACAACCAAAGAATATAAAGTTCTCAAAGGGTTGAAAAAAGAAAATCTTCGAGACAACATGACTAATACTGAACTAATCTTGAATATGCTTGCAGAAGCTTCAACCAAAGACATTTCACAAGCCACAAATCCTAAAACCTTTGAAGACAGCACCAAGGTTGCTCAACAAGGAGGTAACGTAGCTAAAGTAGCACGACTTGAATTAGAAGCAAGGACAGGTAAACAAGTAGTAACCACTCTGAATGCAACAACAGCACTTAAAAGAAAGGACAATTCTAAACAGATAGAAGACAAAAATAAAACAGATAAATAACAACCGACATTATCTTATTGATAAAATTCAATTAAAATTGTTTTAATAAACAATTTTTCTATATTTGTACTAATTTTTCACATGGTAGTATAAATCTTTATGAAAAAATCATTACTATTCTATTATTAAGTATTGCAGTTTTTAATCTAAAAGCAAAAAAACATAGATGGATTCAATATCCGTAAAGTATTGGTAACAAATAAATCGGAATTATCTCAATACACCGCGCCAGGTGGTGGTTTAGCTATCAGTATAATAGAAATCAATAAAAAACAGGCTAAAGGATTGAAAAAATTATAAGGGAATTTCTTGTATATATATCACGGATAAGATACTTCACACAACTTATGTGGATATAATTCAACTAAAATATATGAGAAATCTGTTAAGTATGAATAATTGCTCTATAAAAATGAATTTTAAGTAAATATTTTTGCATTTTTGCTTTTAATTAAAGAAAAAATTCTTTAATTTTACAGTCGTTTTAAAATGTCATTTATTAATTCATTTTTTTATCTTATTCATCTTAAATCAAGCTCTTATGTTAAAGAAATTATTAGTCAGAGACCTCACTCTTCGTGATGGACAGCAATCTTCCTTTGCAACACGCATGAATCAAGAACAAATTGATCGTGTATTACCGTTTTACAAGAATGCCAACTTTTTCGCTATGGAGGTTTGGGGAGGTGCAGTGCCCGACTCAGTTATGCGATATTTGGGCGAAAACCCATGGCATAGATTAGAAAAGATTAATGAATCTATTGTCGGTACATCAAAGCTAACAGCACTTTCGAGAGGTAGAAATTTATTTGGCTATGCTCCTTATCCTGATGAGATTATCGATGGATTTTTCAAAAATGCTGTTTCAAGCGGACTCAACATTATGCGTATTTTCGATGCACTTAATGATGTTGATAATATCAAATCAAGTGTAAAGGCAATAAAAAAGTATGGCGGTATAGCTGTTTGTGCCGTATGTTACACTATCGATCCAAAATATGATGATGAAATTCAGGTAATTGAAAAAAAGAGCTTATTTGGATTAATTAAAAAGAAAGAAGAGGTACATGTAAAAAAACAATTGGTATTTACTGACGAGTATTTCATTAATAAAGCAAAAGAAATGGTTGCACTTGGTGCTGATATGATTACCATAAAGGATATGAGCGGACTAATTCCTCCTTCAAGGGTTTCATCGCTCATAAGCTCGTTCAAAAAGGAATTGAATGTGCCTATTGATTTTCACACTCATTGTACTCCCGGATTTGGCTTGGCTTCGGTATTAATGGCAATTGTTAAAGGCGTCGATATAGTTGATACTAATATTTGGTATTTCGCGGGCGGTCCTGCTGCTCCGGCTATTGAGCTGATATATATATTCTGTAAAAAGATGGGTGTTGAATTAGATATCAACATGGAAATGGTTGCAGAAATAAACAAGCAGTTACACGACATAAGATTAGAATTAGCTGCATATGACACTGCAAAACAATTCCCAAAAGCATTTAATCCTTTAACAAACAAACTGCCGGAAGAAATTGACAAGGAATTTGACAAAGCCATTGAAGCAGCAAAAGCGGATGACGAAAAGTTACTCTTAGACGCTTGTCATAAAATTGAAAAGCATTTTGGTTTCCCTGAACCTGATGCATTAGTCAGAGAAGCAGAAATTCCAGGAGGTATGTACACTAATATGGTTGCCCAGTTAAAACAATTCAATTCATTAGACATTCTTGAAGATGCCATGAAATTAATCCCCAGTGTTCGTTTAGATTCGGGCTTGCCTCCATTGGTTACTCCAACAAGTCAGATTGTTGGTGCTCAAGCTGTAGCATCTGCACTTAATTCAAAAAACGGTCGACCAAAGTATGCTAATCCTTCAAATCAATTTATTGCATTGGTAAAAGGCGAATACGGCAAAACTCCGATTGAGATAGATACTGCATTTCGTGAATTAATTACCGGTTCTCCACAAGAGAAGCCCTATGATATGTCGAACTTTAAAAGACAGGAAAATCCATTGTTGGCTGAATATGGAAATGTAAAATTAGCCAAAGATGAAAAAGACGAACTATTGCTCGAACTATTTCCTTCAGTTGCATCAGCATATCTGAAAAACATACGTAAAGAAGAATTCTCTCAACACAAGACAACTGACACAAATATCTCTAATGAAGAAGTTGAAATTAAAAAAACAGCGATTAAGGGAAAAATCATGAAGTGTCCTTTACCAGGTACTGTTGCTAAGACATTGATTCAGACAGGGGATCTAATAAAAAAAGAAGATGTTTTAATAATTCTCGAATCAATGAAAATGGAAAATAATATAACTTCTGATTATTCTGGAGAAATAGTTAGTATATTTGTCAAGCCTGGAGATGTAATTCCACAAGGTGCTCCATTAGTAGAAGTTGTATAAACAGATAATAAAATGTTTTTAGAAAGCAAAAAGATTAAATTAAGAGCAGTTGAACCGGAAGATTTAGAGCTTTTATATACTTGGGAAAATATGTCAGCTTTCTGGGAAGCAGGAAACACTCGACAACCATATTCAAAGTTTGCATTGAAAGAGTATATCAGTAATACTCACGTAGATATATACGAGTCAAATCAGTTACGGCTAATGATAGTCGACAAAAACACCGATAATACTGTGGGCACTGTCGATCTGTTCGATTTCGACATACATCACAGTCGCATTGCATTAGGTTTATTTGTAGCACCAGAATATCAAGGAAATGGCTATGCTAAATCTGCGCTGCAATTAGTGGAAGATTATGTTTTTGAATTTCTAAAAATCAATCAGCTTTATTGCCATATTTCTGCTAATAATGAGGCAAGTATAAAGATGTTCAGAAAAGAAAATTTCATCGAAGTCACTCTTAAGAATTGGATAAAAACTAAAAGTGGCTTCGATGATATTGTTGTTTTTCAGCAATTTGCAGATGATTATAAAAGACGGAAGTAATCTGATTTGTCAGCTCACGTAAACTTCTAACAATGTAGTGCTTTCATGAGGCAATAGCTCGACATTTTCAATTTTCGCCGGAATTAAAACTGTTTCGCCTTTAAGTACTTTGGTATTGGTGCCATCGCACATAATATCAAATTCACCTTCCATGCACATGTATACAACAAACGAATCAACTTGTCCGTAATTTCTTACTATTTGTTCATTAAAACGAACAATATTAGTGGTGAAATATTCACAACTAACTAAAGTTTCTACTTCATTGATAGAGCTGGAGTAAACTGTTTTAGGATCACTTATAGCAGAAAAATCTATTACATCCAATGCTTCTTCTGTATGTAATTGTCTTTCCTTTCCACTTTCATCTACTCGCTTATAATCGTAAATACGATAAGTCAAATCACTTGTTTGTTGTATTTCAGCCAGCACAACACCCTTACCTATTGCATGAACTAAGCCTGCGGGTATAAAGAAAACATCGCCTTTGCCAACTTTTACCCGGTGAAGCAAATTCTCAAGTTCTCCACTTTCAAGAGCTTTTAAATACTCCTCTTTCGTACAGTCTTTCTTAAAACCTATAATCAACTCACCACCTTCATCTGCATCAATCACATACCACATTTCAGTCTTACCAAATGAATTATGACGCTCTAAAGCCACCTCATCATCAGGATGTACCTGTATTGATAAATAATCATTGGCATCAATTAATTTGAACAAGAGAGGAAAAGTATTTCCAAACTGCTCAAAAACGTGTTCGCCTACCAAATCTTCATTTAATATATCAATAAGTTCGGTCAGACTTTTTCCGGTATATTCTCCATTAGTTACAATAGAAACATCTCCGTTGTAACCAGATAATTCCCAACTTTCACCAAGTTTGCCTGTGTTCGATTCTTTATTAAAAATCGATTGTAATTTCGAACCACCCCATATCTTATCTTTTAGTATTGGAGTAAATTTGACAGGATATAATGTTTTCATTTTTTTATAATTTTGATCGCTTTGCAAGGTTTAACTCCCATGCCCAAGCACTTCTTAATGTTTCTTCTACTGTCTCAGTGGCTTTCCAACCTAATACTTCATTTGCATAAGTCGGATCTGCCCATACTTTCTCTATGTCACCTTCGCGCCTTCCTACAATTTTGTAAGGAACCTTAACTTCATTCACTTTTTCAAAAGATTTTATAATCTCAAGAACGGATAATCCACGACCGGTTCCAAGATTAAAAATCTCAATATTTTCTTTTGATTTTCCAAACATCATTCGTTGAACAGCAACAACATGCGCTTTTGCCAAATCTACAACATGGATATAATCGCGTATGCATGACCCATCAGGCGTATTATAGTCATCGCCGAATACTTGAAGTTGTTTTCTTATCCCAATAGCTGTCTGAGTTACAAATGGTAATAGATTATTCGGAACTCCATTGGGTAATTCCCCTATTTCTGCAGATGCATGTGCGCCAATCGGATTAAAATATCTTAAAATAACACTCTGATAAAGAGAAGGATTAGCATATATAGTATCTCTAATTATCTCTTCTCCTATTTGCTTGGTATTGCCGTAAGGAGACAAAGCCACTTTGATTGGAGCATCTTCTGTAACGGGTAATATGTCAGGCTGACCGTAAACTGTACAAGATGAAGAAAATACAAAGTTTTTTATCTTATACACAGGCATTAATTGTAAGATATTAATCAACGAAACTAAATTGTTTCGATAGTATAACAGAGGTTTCTCAACCGACTCTCCAACTGCCTTACTTGCAGCAAAATGAATTATAGATTCAATATCATTATGTTTATCAAGCATGTTACTCATTGCAACATAATCCACACAATCAATATTTTCAAAAGCAGGTCTTATACCTGTAATTTTTTCAATACCATCTAAAACGTCAACGTTTGAATTCGACAGATTATCAACGATTACAACCTCAAAACCTTCATTTATTAATTCTACAACAGTATGTGATCCAATATAACCTGTACCTCCTGTAACTAATACTTTTGACATGTTCTTATACTTTAAATAATTGTGATGGATAAACACCCTTACGTACTAATTCGTTAATTTTCAAAACTACCTGAGGACGGTCATCTGCATATGTTACACCAAACCATTTCGAAGGTGTATCAAGGACTTTACAGCTTGCCATCCCTTTATTTATCAACTCATTAACTACATAAGGAATATAATATTCAGATTTTAGCTCTTGTCCTTTTTCAGCTAAAAACTTAACAAAATATTCATATGAATAATTAAAATAATCCGGTGTAAAACCCCACATATTCATTGAAACAAGTGTGTTTGCAGAGATTCTTACTTCTTCTCCTTTTTCATCTGTAAAAACAATTGCTCCTGATTTCTCCTCTATGCTGGTTCTCTCTACAACATTCTGTAAATACGAATTTTCGTCTACAACACATACACCGCGACTTACCGTACCACTTTCAGATAAAGTATTACCTACTCTATACCCAATCATACAATATTCGTTTTCTTTACCGGCAACACTTCTAAGAAAATCAGCTAAAGTTTGAAAAGATTCTTGTCCGTAGAAATCATCTGCATTTATTACGGCAAAAGGTTCTTTGATAACATCTTTTCCCATTAAAACTGCATGGTTTGTTCCCCAAGGTTTCTCTCTTTCAGGATTATAGACACTTCCTTCAGGAACATTACTAATGTCTTGAAAAACAATTTCTACATCAATAAGATTTTTAAATTTGTTTACCACGATTTCACGAAAATCTTTTTCGAAACTCTCACGTATAACAAAAACTAATTTCCCAAATCCGGCTTTAATAGCATCATAAATTGAATAGTCCATGATGGTCTCACCATTCGGACCGAGACCGTCTAACTGCTTCAATCCTCCATAACGACTACCCATTCCTGCTGCTAATACAAATAAAGTTGGTTTCATATGTAAATAATGTGATAATATGCTAATGTTGTCTATAGTATAGTGATTGGTAATTAGTGATTAGTAATTAACGTTTAGTGTTTAATTACTCCAAACTCCAACTTACTTCAAACTAATCACTAATCACTATTCACTAATGATAACGTCAGCGGTTTATACTAAAACAATATAATAATCTAATTTTCATTCGCATAAGCGAAATAATTGCTTAAATTATTTCATGTCCGTTTCAATAAAATCTCAATTCAGTTTTGAGATGCAAAAGTACATCTTTTTTTTGAAAATATAGCCTTACAATGTCGTTTGTAAAAAATCATGTAAATTTGCAGCTTTATTAACATCATAGTTTGCATTATTTACTTGAATATGACAATATCTCAACAAATTTCTATAGCTGCTAAACATATTAAAGAAGGTAATTTAGTGGCTTTCCCAACAGAAACAGTTTATGGTTTAGGTGCGGATGCCCTTAATCCTTACGCTGTTGCCAAATTATTCGAACTTAAAGAAAGACCAACTTTTGACCCGTTGATAGTTCATATTGCTTCAGTAGAAGAAATAAAGAGATTAACTGTAAATAATGATAATAGGGTTTATGAATTAGCTGAACGTTTTTGGCCCGGTCCGCTTACTATTATTCTACCTAAGAGCAATTTAGTGCCTGATATTGTTACTGCCGGACTTCCAACTGTTGGTATTCGTATGCCTGATCATCCTGTTGCAATTGAGTTAATTCGTCAATCCGGCTGCCCTATTGCTGCACCAAGTGCTAATAAATTCGGACAGCTTAGTCCGACTCAAGCAAAACATGTAAACAAGCAACTTTCTGATGTTGATTTTCTTATCGATGGAGGAGAATCTGCTGTAGGCATAGAGTCTACTATTATATCTTTAAATGAAAAGGGATTTGAAATTCTACGTCACGGAATTATCACAAAAGAGGAAATCGAAGAAATTATTCCTTATTATGCTGTTCCTGATAGAGATAAGACTAATATTGTAAGTCCAGGCATGTTAAAATCTCATTATAGTCCGAATAAACCTATCTATCTATTAGACAAAAATATTCCGGATTTTATTGATTACCCCAAAGCCGGTTTACTTTCTTTTTCAGGAAAAGATACCGCAAAATATAAAATTGTGGAATTACTTGCTCCTGATGGCAACCTGAAAACATGCGCTGTTAATCTTTTTGCTGCTATTCACCGATTAGAAGAGTCGGATGTGGATTACATAATTGCTGAAACTGTACCCGAAGTAGGTGTTGGTATAGCAATTATGGATAAGTTGAAAAAAGCTGCTTACAGATACAAATAATTACATTCATTATTAAATAATTGCCTCTTATATATTGAAAACAATTCTAACTACTCTGAATGCCAAATATATTCATACCTCATTAGCAATTAGGTGGTTATATGTAGTAAACAAAGAAAAATTTAATATTTCCTTTAAAGAGTATGTAATAAAAGAAAGCATTGAGAAAATTTCTTCTGACATTATATCTGAAAATTGTAAAATAGTAGGTATAGGCGTTTATATTTGGAATGTCAATCAAACGAAACTTCTCGTAGAAAAGCTCAAACAAGCAAATCCTAAATTAATAATTATTCTTGGTGGACCGGAAGTCAGCTACGAGCCGGAGTTTTTCTTAAATAATTGGGATATTGATTATGTTATTAGTGGTGAAGGTGAATTTATTTTGGGTGAATTACTTGATTTTATTCAAAACAATACAAATAACACTAATGAGGATTATCATCCAAATATTTCGGGAGTATCTTCCAAACATCACATTAGCAAATATATAGCTCAAGCAGATATTAATCTCTTAATCACCTACCCTTCGCCATATCAACTTCAAGAAGATTTACCTGATTTGAAAAATCGTTTAATCTATTTTGAAAGTTCGCGCGGATGTCCATATCAATGTCAGTATTGCTTATCTTCCCTCGAAAAAGGTGTCAGGTACTTTTCTGATAATTATATTAGAGAAAATCTATCGTATTTAATTGACAATGAAGTTAAACAAGTTAAGTTTCTCGACAGGACTTTCAACCTTAATAAGAAACATACTAAGCAAATATTCGATTTTCTTATTCATAAATACAGACCGGGACTCAGTTTTCAATTTGAAATTTATGCCGATTTGTTAAACGATGAGATGATTAAATATATTAACGATAACGTTCCACAAAATTATTTTCGTTTCGAGATAGGGATTCAATCAACTTACGAACCTACAAATATTGAAGTAAAACGTAAACAGGACTTCCCTTTACTTGCTAATAACGTAAAAAAACTTATGGATGGAGGCAAAGTTCAACTTCATTTGGATTTAATAGCCGGATTACCATACGAATCTTTCGACAGGTTCGTTAAATCATTTAATAATGTGTTCTGTTTAGGTGCAAAAGAAGTTCAACTTGGGTTTTTAAAGCTTCTTAGAGGTACTAATTTACGTAAAAATGCAGATATGTATGGATACAAATTCAACATTAATGCCCCATACGAAATCATTGAGAATAACTATATTACAGAAATTGAATTAGTCAGAATACGGGATGCTGAACATGCTTTGGAGAAATTTTGGAATAGTGGTAGGTTTTCTCGTACTATGACTTTCCTGTTTAACACAACATATAAGAATAAATTCTTTGAACTATTTGATGAAATAGGGCAATATTACAATTTTTACGATTTACCCCATCATGGATATCAATTAGAAGATCTTTTCAGATATCTGAATGATTTTCTAAAAACAAAAAATATTGATGCCTTCGAATTCCTTCGTGATGATTATTATAATAACTTTAGAATTAGACCTACAGGTTTTTGGACAGATGATTTGACTAAAGAAGAACGTAGAAAATTACTATATCATATTGGGCAAGATAAAGCATTTTTACAAAAACATGGATTAAATCGTAAAATTATTGAAAAACAAACTTCAATTAACATAGTTAATAATAAAATTTATTTATTAACTTTGTTCCTGCAACAAAACGACAATGAAAGTCATCTAAATATCGTTTATAAATATAAAATCTATTAAAATTAAACTAATTCACACATTAAATATCTCAAATAATAATCTATAAAATTTTACAATTATGTTAAAACGATGTGCTTATTTACTAATTATCTTATCCGGTTTATTTTTAAGTTCTTGTGATCCTGAAGATATAGACGAAACTACAAAAACTTATTGGGAATCAAATGCTTGGGTAAGATTGCAATTAAAAGGTAAAGTGAAATCTGTTAAGGAATCTGCTAATGAGCAATTTACAATTACAAATTTCAATGACAAAGGACAGATTACTTCAACGGAAGAACAGTATCCAAACAATGAACCCTATGTAGTAAACTACACCTACAACAGCTCTAATCAATTGGAGTCGGATGGTGAACTGACGTACTCTTACGGTTCGCATGGAAAATATATTCCCGTTCATACATTTCATATTAACCATGCAGGATTAATAAAAAATCTATCAGGAACTTCAACCGAATACGGTTCAACTGAATTCAAATTTGAAGGTAATAATTTATTAATGATTAATACCTATCAGAGCGAGAAAGACACATCCGTGATACAGTATACTGATAACTATCCTACGTCATTTACCCATATGAATGGTAATTGGGGTGAATTCATGGAAGCAACTTATGCTGAAAACGGTATGTTTGCAATATATGAAGAAGGCTTCTTAGGTACGGGTGAGAATACATATAGAGATTCAAGAAAGCATTATTACAAGTCGGACAGCGAATATTTATTAATCGACAAGACTGTAATGACATATACCGCTACAACAGTTGATGTAACAACAATTACATACACATATAACGACAAAAAAGATGTGGTTAAAGTTGAGACAAAAGATAATGATGGTAAAGTGACTCAAAAAGAAGATATTTCATACGAATATGATTCTACAGGCAATTGGACTAAAAAAACTATAGTATATACATATGATGGTCAATCCAGAGAACCAATGATTATAACGAGAGAATATACATACTATTAATACTTTTACAATACTCTTCCAAGATAAAGGGGCTAAAGCAAATGACATTTGAATTGGCTCCTTTCTTTTTTATATTTATCTGATGTCCTAAATATTATCAATGTTGTGCTTAAATTTGTTAATTATAAAACTTTTCGATTTATAGTTTTGTTCTTATTAGCAAGTAAAAATAATTACATATTTATAAAACATTATAAACAATTACAATTATGAGTAAAAAGAAAATAGCTGTTTTAGTTGGAAGCTTAAGAAAGGATTCTTTTAACAAGAAGATTGCAAATCAGTTAATTAGTTTAGCTCCTGATTCATTGGACATGGAAGTTATCGAAATTGGTAATTTACCTTTCTACAATGAAGATTTAGACGCCGATGCACCTAAGGAATATCTCAATTTTCGTGAGAAAATTAAGAATGCAGACGGTTTCTTATTTGTTACGCCGGAATATAACAGATCTATTCCCGCAGTACTAAAAAATGCATTAGATGTTGCATCCAGACCATATGGTCAGAATGTATGGACAGGCAAACCCGGTGCGGTTGTGAGTGTATCAATTAGTCCGATTGGTGCTTTTGGAGCTAACCACATTCTTCGCCAAACAATGGTATTCCTTAATGTTTATATGATGCAACAACCCGAGGCTTATATTGGCAGTGCATACTCGATATTTAAAGATGGTGTGTTAAATGAGGACACAAATAGTTTCTTAAAGAAATACATAGCAGCTTTCACTGACTGGGTAAATAAGTTCTGAGTTTAAGTTGTACTTGGATTGTATTGTACACCTAATAGATTGTTTTGATCTGTTAGGTGTCTTTTTTTTGTTGTTTATTAGCAAATTTTTCAATTAACACATTAGTAAATTATCTCCAAATTCTTTTGCACAACTTATAAAAACAAGTAAATTTGCAGACATTATATTGTTTTAGTATAAACTGCTGATGTAGTGATTGGTGATTGGTGATTGGTGATTGGTAGAGACGCACAATTTGTGCGTCTCCATATTACATCATCACATTAATACATTAGCACATTAGCACATTATCTACAAATGAAATACGTCGATATAATCTTGCCGCTACCGATTACCGGTAATTTTACATACTCTGTTCCTGATGAATGGGAAGATAGGGTGCGTATCGGTATGCGTACTGTTGTTCAGTTTGGCTCTAAAAAACTATATACCGGCATTATCACTGTAATTCACACAAACTACAAACCTGTATACCAAATAAAAGAAATTATCAGTCTGTTAGATTTAGAACCTATAATACGGCGACCACAATATCAATTCTGGGAATGGATTAGCGAATATTATATGTCGCATATTGGTGAAGTATATCAGGCTGCCGTTCCCTCAGGATTAAAACTTTCAAGTGAAACTGAAGTAAAAATAATACCTAATTTTGAAGCAGATGAAGTACTTTCCAATAAAGAACAAAACATCTTAGATATATTATCAGATGAAAAAGCTCATTCAATTTCAGAGCTAAACAAATTGACACAATCTGTTGACGTGATGCCTGCGATTAACAAACTGCTTAATAAGGGTGCAGTAGAAGTAAGTGAGTCATTATCAGAAAAATATAAAGTAAAAACAGAAACCTGTATACGTCTGACTGAGCAGTTTTCAACAGAAGAGCATATTAAAGTTTTGTTCGATACTCTTTCAAATGCACCTAAACAGCTTTCTATATTAATGCATTATATAGAAAAATCAAATCTTTTAAATAATAAGACATTAAAGCCAATTTTAAGGAAACAACTTTTAGAAGAGACAAATATAAATGCTTCTGTCTTAACATCAATGATATCAAAGGGTATTTTTGAAACTTATACTATTGAAGTCGGGCGACTTGATTCAAGTAACCATAACACGCTACAAGCCAATCCTCTTAATAAATATCAAGAACAAGCATATCATTCTATTGAAAAGCAATTTATTGATAAACAAGTAGTTCTGCTACACGGCGTTACTTCAAGCGGCAAGACTGAAATCTATATTCAACTAATCCAAAAAACTCTTGCTGAAGGGAAACAGGTATTATATTTAGTACCTGAGATTGCATTAACAACACAGCTTACAAGTCGTTTGAAAAGTATTTTCGGCAATAAGCTCGGTGTTTATCATTCGAAATTCTCTGATGCCGAACGTGTTGAAATTTGGAATAATGTTTTACAGAATAAAAACTATGAGGTTATTATAGGTGTTCGATCGTCTATATTTTTGCCGTTCAGACATTTAGGTTTAGTGATAGTAGATGAAGAGCATGAATCAAGTTTTAAGCAATATGACCCTGCACCTCGCTATCATGCTCGTAATGCTGCCATAGTCCTTGCTTCGATGCATGGAGCGAAAACGCTTCTTGGCACTGCTACTCCTTCAATTGAAAGCTATTATAATGCACAAATCGGCAAATATGGGTTTGTGCAAATTAATGAACGGCATCAAGAAATTCAATTGCCTGAAATTCATATTGTTGACATGAAAGAAGCATATCATAAAAAACGATATGAAGGTCATTTCTCTGATACGCTTTTGGAAAAGATTAAAACTGCACTTTCCAATAAAGAACAGATTATTTTATTTCAAAACAGAAGAGGCTATTCACCTTATATTGAGTGTAAAGCATGTGCATATATCCCAAAATGTACAAATTGTGATGTCAGTCTGACTTATCACGCTTCAATAAATACACTGACTTGTCATTACTGCGGATATTCACTAAGATTATACGATAAATGTCCCGCATGCAGCACTCACGATTTTCATACAAGGGGTTTTGGTACTGAGAAAATCGAAGATGAAATAAAAAAAGTTTTTCCTGATGCACGTGTATTAAGGATGGATTTAGATACTACACGCTCAAAAAACGCTTATCAGCAAATCATCAATTCTGTTGAAGATTATAAAGTCGATATCTTAATTGGTACACAGATGGTTACTAAGGGGCTTGACTTTAGTCGTGTTAGTTTGGTCGGAATATTAAACGCAGATAATTTACTTAACTTTCCCGATTTCAGGGCACACGAAAAAGCATTTCAAATGCTGACACAGGTAAGCGGTAGAGCAGGAAGGGCAAACAAAAGGGGAACAGTCATCATTCAGACATCATCACCTTCACACCCCATAATAAATCAGGTAGTACATAACAATTATCTGATGATGTATAACTTGCAGGTTAGCGAGAGACAGCAATATAAATATCCGCCATTTTACAGAATGATACAACTATCATTAAAACATCAAGATTTGAATGTACTAAATAATGCGGCAAAAGATATCGCAATCATTCTAAAGTCAGTCTTTGGGAATAGAATTTTAGGTCCAGTTTCTCCATTAATATCTCGAATTCAAAATCAATATATACGTCAGATTATTCTGAAAATTGAAACAGATGCCTCAATCACAACAGCAAAATCTCATTTAAAAGAAGTGATATATCATATGCAATCAAAAAAGGCGTATAAAAGTGTAAGAATAACAATAGATGTTGATCCAAATTAAATAAATATGTCGCAGCAGATTTTACATATAGCAGAAACAGAATCAACTAACATGCTGATGAAACAGATGTTACGCAACTCGACAACTCCTACTGAGTTTTTTATAATAACTGCTGACTTCCAAAATGATGGTAAAGGACAAATCGGTAATAAATGGGAATCGGAGAAAGATAAAAATTTGTTGTTCAGCATGTTGTTGTATCCAAAACATATTCCTATAGCCGAGCAATTCATTATATCTCAATTAGTATCAGTTAGTATTATAGAGAGCTTAAAGGAATTATGTAAGGAAGAAACCGAGAATTTTTTCGTAAAATGGCCTAATGATATTTACTGGAAGGACAAGAAACTTGGCGGCATATTAATAGAAAACGTTTTACGTGGAGCAAATATTCATACAACGACTATAGGCATAGGAATAAATATTAATCAGGAAGTATTTATCTCTGATGCTCCTAATCCTGTTTCACTTTCTCAAATAGCAGGGAGAACATATGATAAAAGAGTTTTGTTAGATAGTATTATAGCCAATATAAAACAATATTATATCGAAAATAATCAAACATATATTCGCAACAAATATATGGAAACTCTTTATAGAAATACCGGATTTCACCTTTACAGAACTGACGATGAGGAGTTTTCAGCAAAAATAATCAATATAGCACTTGACGGAAAATTATCTTTGGAAACTTCATCAGGTCAGATAAGGGATTTTTATTTTAAAGAAGTGGAATTTATAATATGAATTTTCTTGCTCATATATATCTATCAGGAAATGACCGGCAATTACAATTAGGTAACTTTATCGGTGATTTTGTGAAGGGCAATAAATATTTAGATTACCCACAACGAATAAGAGACGGCATCATATTTCATCGCGAAATAGATACGTTCACCGACACGCATCCGGTTTTCATCGACACAGTATTGTATCTGCGACCGACATTCAAGAGATATTCAGGCATTATTGCTGATATGTATTTTGATTATTTTCTTGCTTCGGAATTTAAACAATTCAGTCCGGATAAGAGCTTAACTCGCTTTTCTTATGAGTTTTATCTAACTACTTTGTGGTATTACAAATGGTTGCCCGAAAGATTAAAACGATTTATTTTTCATTTTATTAGCAGCAACCGATTGAAGAAATACTCCAATTACGAAGGCTTACATTCCTCGTTGAGCATAATGAATCAACGAAAAACACAAGCCATCAATCCGAATTTGAGTATCAGCTTTTTGAAAGAAAATGAAGAAGTTTTAAAATCCTATTTTATGGAATTTATACCTGAAGTGATTAATTTCGCACGTAATCACGAATTATCTGAACCAAATTTCTGACTCTATTTTTACAAGTTTACGCTGAATTTCACTTATTTCTTTCTTAATCTCATTTGCATCTACATTAACATTACTACTGTATAGCTTTTTAAGCAGATTATTATCACCTACTAAATAAGATGAAAACATCTTTTTTGAGAAATATTCATGATAGCTTACTCGTTGTGCAATGTTATTTTCGGGCAGCACCAACTGTGTCGAAAAGAAAGGTTTTAAATCATCATAGAGCAACCAGCACAAAATTGATTCTCTCAGTGCATTTTTAATTTCAGTAGTTCCTGCCTTTCCTCCATTATTGTTATTTTCATCTCCAAAATCTGGAAACAATGATGCAGCAGCATCTTCCATCGTCATCATTGGTGCAATACCTATAATTTTACTGCTCATTTGGGATAAATGAGTATCGAAATAGAATACCTGCTGAATCAAAAACTTATTAATTTGCTTAGAAAATCTATCATAGATACGATTATTTACCGACAAATTATTGCTGATAGAATCGAATTGGAAAAGAGGGTCGATATATTGAGCACCTGCAACATTAGTTTCAATTGAAAATACATCGGATAATTTTTGAATAGGAACAATATTATTGGTTTCAAAATTTGGAGTTACAGCCACATCATTCGGATAATAAACAGTTGCTTTTGATGCAATTGCATCTGAAATTAGCTTGAACAAATTTTTATAATTTACATCATGTCCGACAGGGAAAGCAAGTTGTGAATTCATATTATCACGCAAATCGACAATGCTATAAACAACATGTGCCCAAAGTACATCATCTGCACGATTATCCAAGTGTATCAAGGTGTATCCCAAGTCATTGCTAAGTTCCTCACTATAGTTAATCGAACCGTTTTGTTTGAAAAAACTTATATTGTTTGTTTGTCCCGACAAATTTATTCCTGTCAGAATTAAAAGTGAAACTATTATCAATTTTGTTTTATTCATCTTTTTACATTTTGAATGTTATTCAATAATTTATTATAAAAACATGGTATTTTACAATACTTCTATTGCAACGGCAGACAAGTTTCTTTGAACACCATCCGGTCCCACCGCCATAATACGCTGAATAATCAAAGGTGTTCCCGATGGCAAATTACTTATTACTGAAATTTGCTCTTGTGAAAAATTCGGACCATTTGAGTTATATGTTCTTCTACCTATTCTGATAGCGAATGACTTAACTGCGAAATTTGCCTGTACTAAAGCATCTTCACCATAACCTGCTGTTACAGTCGGACCTCCTGCAACAAAAGTAGGTCCGTGCACACTTCCATCAAAAACACTTCTAACATTGCCATTATTATCTTTATAAACTGCATATGGCTTTGGATCAGGAAGTTGACGCACCCTGTAAGTATTACTACCCATATTGATTTGTTTACCTCCTATATTTCCTATTACAGAAACCTCAACGCTATTGGCTGTGGGTTTAATTATATATTTTCCACCTCCCTTTGGCGTTGCTGTACCACCATTCACATTAATTCTTAAATTATCAGTTGGGATACCCGGAGCTGAAATACTGATATTATTATCAAAGCCACGATACAATATATTCAAATCATCATTAGAAATAATTGCAGCAGGCTTCCCTACATTATATTTACTTGCGAAGTTAAAACGTTGTTTTTCACCTGTATTATTTAGCAACTCAATATAACCTGAATAACTATGTTCACCCGATCTGTTTGCAGAAACGACATAATTATTACTTGGCAATTTAGTGTTATTAATAAACACATTAGGAACTTTAGTTGTATCTACCGCAGCAAGAATTATCTTAGCTCTATATTCCTGACCTTCCATTACATAATTAGATTCGGCTACAACAAACGCATCAAATTTATTAACACGCGTATCACCCTCATCAACATGTTCCTTTAGGAATTGAATCATTTTAGATTCTGTATTACGAATGTCATTTTGATATTTTGATAATATTGTAATAACACCCGATACAGGAATATTTTCAAAAGTAGCAATTTCCCAACTTTTATTATGAACATCATCTGTACTGAATATATTACTAAAAACATCCTTCTCTTTTTGATTATCGGCTGATAAAGAAATCATTAGCTCACGATATTGCTCGATTTTCTCTTTAAGCTCTTTTCCATGTCCTTGACGAATAGCATAAAAAGAAGGAACACTAAGATTTTCTCTCCTGTTTATATGTCGTGCATAAACAGTATCGGCTTTGTCATCATCAGCAAGTTTGAGAATATCAACCTTAAAATTATGTATATAATCAAACAGGTTATTAGCCTCTCTTCTTACAAGATTAGCTTTGTCTAACCACTCACCAACTTTTTGAGGATTTTGGGCGTACATAGCATTAAACTCCTGATACATACGATCATTCTGCTCATCAATTGAAAGTGTAGACGTATGCAAACTATCATCGACCAACTTAAATCCGTTGAGAATTTCGCTGGAAACATTTAATGCCAACATTGCAATCAGCACTAAATACATCATTCCTATCATTCGTTGCCTCGGGGTTTCCGGGCAGTTCTTGGTTCCACTCATATTATTGCTTTATTATTCTTGATATCAGCTCATTGAATTAAGCATATTACCATAGATTGCATTAAGTCGTGATATGTTTTCAGCCAATTCGTTAGCATTAGTTTTCAACTTCTCTGTTGCCAATGAGAAATCATCAGAAACATCTCTAAGTTTACTGATTTCACCGGTTACCTGTACCATCTCATCCGACATTTTCTTAGCAATTTCAGTCTGATTATGGAAGTGAACTGATTGAGAGTGAATATCTTTCAATTGAATTTCATAAATAGAATTCATGCCGGCAAGATTACTGTTTATTCTTTCAACTTTCGTCCGATATTCTTGTGTGTTCACTTCAATCTTTTCAGTGTCTTCGCCAATTCGTTGATATATCTGTTGAAGATTAGCTGTTGCATTAATCAGACTTTCCTGATTTTGAGCATACTTTGAAGTATTCTCTGAAATTATACGGATACTCTCAGCAAACCTTTCTGTTTCAAGGGAGAAATTAGCAATCTCATTCAACTGACTTGCTGTACGAGCTAAGTTTTGAATGCTTTTGTTAAGTTTATCTGCATCCTCATCACTTAAACCCTCAATATTAGTAACACCGGGAAAAGAAGTTCCCGCCACAGGATAATTTGGTGTTGCTGCATTAATATTTTCAGTAGGATAATATTGATGAGTTGGAGCTTGACCCGATTTAGAAATAGAATCACCGTTTATATGTAAATCCAGTTTACCACTCTCGAAATCGATTATTTTATCCCATTCGTAAGTTTTCAGTGGTTTTTCAAATGCACTCATTGCAAAAATAAATGCTTCTGTCACCAAACCAACTGTCAACATAACATCAGCACCCTCCCAATACATCAATTTGAATAACACACCCATGATAACAATGGATGCTCCAATACCGTAACCCGCATTAAACAACCTGTCTTTTGTTGTTATTTTTACAGAACCTAATTTTTTTAATCTGTTCATCATATTCTTAAATGCTGAATGTATTTCTAATTATTATTTAATATCACCTTTATAAGAACGAACGCAGCGGAAGCCAATATATGGTCGACTTACATTCTGATATTCGTGTGTTCTCGTACCACTTTGCAGAAAATATGGTACATCTTTCCATGAACCACCTTTTACAATTTTCCTTTTCATATGAAGCGGATCTTCTGCTCTGGCATTATATTCAAAATTCGGATTAATATCGGCTGTAGCCAAATTTGATGTTCCGAAATAAGCGGTAGAAGTCCATTCTGAAACATTACCTGCCATGTCGTATAAGCCATTTGCATTGGGCACAAAGTTATATGATTTAACAGGTTTTGTTGTAACACCTGCATCATTTACATAATTTCCACGAGTTTGCTTGAAGTTAGCCAGATAACAACCCTTTTGCTCGTCTATCAATCTATTTCCTTTCCAAGGATAAACCGCATCCTTTTCTTTACCTTTAGCTGCAAATTCCCATTCAGCCTCAGTGGGTAGTCGATATGGTTCAGCTTTCACCTTATGAGTGCTGTTATAAAGTTCTGTTCTCCAGTTACAAAAAGCCTGAGCTTGTTCCCATGTTACACCTACAACAGGATAATCGGTATAATTTGGATCACTGAAATACATTTTCATTTTCGGATCGTTATATGAATAACGAATATCCCTTGTCCATGTTAAAGTATCCGGATAAATATTCAACATCTTACTTGAATAAAAATCTTTTCTACCTGTTAATTTTCTATTTACTGTTTGAGTTATCAAATGACCATTCTCATCAAAATAAGTTGAGTCGATTGTAACATACGCACCTTCAGGATAGGAATTAGTAATATAATTGAACTGATTGCGCGGCAAAGAAACCTGATCTATATTAAAGATTTCGTATCTGTAAATCATTCTTGCAGCATTTAACTGTCGAGTTCCAAGATCATCATTGCCCTGATAATAAAGAGTTGATAAAGCCTCTTGAACATCTTCATTACGATCGTTCCAGCGAATTTTCTGCGACCATTTTATTCTGATAGAATCACTTTGACTGTTAGGATCATCAATCATGTATTCATTTCTACCAACATTAATTAATGCTCTATAAGCCAATGAATCGCGTACCCACATCACAAATTGGCGATACTGATCATTGGTAATTTCAGTTTCGTCCATATAAAAAGACTCAACGGTAACTTGCCGAGCTATTTCCCTTCCCGGAAACATTTCATTAGGCAAATGTGCTCCCATTACAAATGTACCTTTTCTTATTAATTGCATTCCGTATGGCTTAGTATCTGAAAAGCCCATCTTCGACGAATTAGGAGAGCTTGTCAGTTCCCCTACAGGTTTGTTACATGAAAATAACAAAAATGCAATCGATATAATGACCAAAAATCTATTCATAAATACAAATTTTTACATATCAAACGAAAAACTTTTAATTTTAGTCTGTTTTTATTATAGTATTCTAATACTTTTATATTTTTTTCTTTGCGATGAATCACCCGCTTTAACATTTAATTGATATGAAAGCATCACTTCGTGAGAACTCCAACTCGCTCTAATCATCTGTGATGCAGGTAAATCGAAAGAATAACCAATTGAAAGTCCGTTGCCAATATTAATACCTGCCAGAAAAACTACAGCATCTCCCCATCTATAAGATAATCCACCCCAATACTGTTCGTTATAATCTAATATAACAGACATATCTACCTGCAAGATAACAAAATCAGATTTAATCAGCACAGATGGTTTTAAATTATATTTGGGATTATTCAGCGCTTTAGTAAACCCACTTGTAACATATAAATTACTCGCCGGAGTAAATTCGTGCTGATCGCTCCATTCAATAACCGGCTGATTAAGATGAGTGTATGACGCACCAACATAAAAACTCCTAAGTTTATACCACGCTCCCACTCCTAAATCAAAACCCAAACCTTCCATCAGCGAAGTAGGTATAACCTGATCAGACTGAATATCATGGTAATCACCTATTGCCACTTGAGGTCCTCGCACACTGTCACCTCTAAAACCAATACTTGCAAAACCAATTTGGGGTCCGACATTTAAAGTGCCTTTGCCAATTTTAAACTGATAAGCATATTGAAAATGCACTATTTGATTAACGAACTGTCCGACTTGATCATTGACGAAGTTAATACCCACGCCATGTTTTTTACCGGCAATTGTAAAAGGAGTATTGATATTAAATACAGTTGTAGAGCCTCCGTTCGGCATCCCAATCCATTGAAGTCGATGCTGACCGCTTACATCAAGCATATTGCTTTCACCAACGGCAGCGGGGTTAAATGCTGCGTGGTTGAACATATACTGACTAAGCTGAGCATCAAATTGAGCATTGAGATAACTCAAAGTAAATAAAGTCAAAATGCTTAAAACAATTCTTCTCATGCGCTTTTTCTTGCGTTCTTTACGACATTGATTTACTTAAAGTAACAGTCGGCTTTTCTAAATAAACTGAAAAATTGCAGAAAAATTGTTTTAAGCTATTAATAATAGTAGCACAAAAGATGCTTAAAAGAGTGAATATGAGATTAATATTCTTCTTCATTGAAAAAGAAATCTTCCTTACTTGGATAGTCAGGCCAAATGTCTTCTATCGATTCATAAACCTCACCTTCATCTTCAATTTCCTGTAAATTTTCAATCACTTCCAAAGGTGCACCTGATCTGATTGCATAATCGATCAATTCATCTTTTGTTGCAGGCCATGGTGCATCCTCAATTTTTGATGCTAATTCTAAAGTCCAATACATAGTTGACGGGTTAATAATTTCAATAAAATATTTTTTTAAATGCTGTGCAAAAATAAAAAAAAATTTGATATATACTACTGTTTCCAAAAAATCTCTGTATATCCTTGATTTACAGTTAGAAATCTTGACAAAACAAAGAAATAATCAGAAAGTCGGTTAATATATTGAAGTATTTTATCATCAATTTCGATGTCTGATTGTACTAATTTCATAATATTCCTCTCAGCCCGCCGTGTAATTGTTCGACAAACATGGCAAATTGCACCTGCTTTACTGCCTCCCGGTAAAACAAAATGCTTCAAAGTCGGCAACGTGGCATCCATCAAATCTATTTCTTTTTCTAACTCCAAAATATCCGACTCGTAGATTAATGACGCATCTTTTATTTTAGTTTTAGTCCTATCGGTTGCTAAATGCGAACCAACAGAGAAAAGCTTGTTTTGAATATTTTGAAGTGTGCCAATTGTATCACTTGAAAGCTCTTCTGTGGTTAACAGTCCTATAAACGAATTTAATTCGTCAATTGTACCATAGGCATCTAAGCGTACATCGTCTTTCGCAACCCGTGTACCACCTATTAAGCTGGTTTTACCCTTGTCTCCTGTTTTTGTGTATATCTTCATATGTTAATAATGTTGGGGCGTATCGTGATACGCCCTGTGACACCTCTTGTGACACGTATTGTGTAAGGACGTGTCGCGACACGTCCCTACCGCGACACGTCCCTACGTAATACGTACCTTATAATTTTTGCCTGTAAAAACAGGATTAAAAAATACAATTCCCACATAAAATAAATCAATTGTACATGATACTTTCGGATGATTTTTAATGTACTTCCATGCTTTCAACATTCCATCCGACCAATAAATATCATCTATAACAATAATAGAATTATCTCCTATATATCTCAGACAAGTTTCAAAATAATTTATTAACGGCTCGTAACTATGATTTGCATCAATAAAAATTAAATCTTGCCGACCGATATCATTTAGAATTAAATCAAGCTTCTCATCAATATTACAATTAAACAACCGAATTTGAGTTAATCCAAGTTTCTGAAAATTTTTCTTGGCAATTTTAGATATTTCGGGACATCCTTCTAATGTCGTACAGTTAATTTTCGAATTTGATGACGCCAGATACATTGTTGTTACACCCAAAGAAGTGCCTAATTCTAATATATTGACAAAGCCAAAATATTGTACAATTCTGAAAAGCAACTGTGCTTGTTTTGCGTTTTTTAATGATTTTCTTGCTATTTGATTTACTTGTTCATTTCTATCTTTCCCTGTTCCAAAATCAGTCACACTAATCACATCTTTGTTGGATAGTAATTGCATTCTGATTTTTTCTATATCTCTAAAAACATAATAAGGATATTTTTCAGTTAAAACATATCGTATAAAATGAAACATCGAAGGTGAATGTACCCCATATCCTTTAGTGTTACGTGCGCAAACACAATGGTTTAAATATCTAAAAGCAAATTTCAGAGAGTTCACTTTTCAATAGAATTTTTACCTTTTAGTATAGATTGAAACAATTGAGGTTTGCCTAACAAATCCAATGTAGTTGAGAGATCTAAATCATCTTTCAGAGAATATTCTATTACTCCCTTCTGATAATAATATCTTTTAATAATTTCAGCTTCTAAAATACCCAATATTTCAGTCTTATTCTTTTGTAATTCAACATTCATATCGGTTTTTAGCTTATCGCCTAAAGCAGTGAGTTCATTCTGCACTTCTGTATCTAAACCTTCAACTTTAATTAATTTACGTAAATCTTCAAAATGGTTTTGCGACAATGAAGTGTATTTCAAATCTTTACTAATAATATATGCTATAAAATCATCATACTCTTTATCAGTCAAGCTAAAATTTGTCGGGTCTGCTATAGTTTCATGTTTTGATGAATAAATAGTTGCATAATCGAAATACACATTTTGAGTATAGAGATAATATGCAATTGTAACTTTAGGATTATCCTGAGTAACAGTATCGGGAATAATACCTCCTCCGTCGCGAACAATGCGTCCATTGCGCGTTTTAAACTCATTAGTTAAGTTTTCCGGGATACGCTTCAAACTACCATCCTCATTTCTTTGTGCATAGTCGATTGCCTGAATACATCTACCACTGGGAATATAATATTTTGCAGTTGTAATTTTTACGTAACCACCATAACTTACCGGACGAATATTCTGAACCAATCCCTTTCCAAATGTTCTTTCACCAATAACCACTCCCCTATCTAAATCCTGCACAGATCCGGCAAGAATTTCAGAAGCGGAAGCAGAACTGCTATTAACAATAACAGCAATTCTCATATCAGGAAATATCGGATCTAATGTAGTTTTATAAGAATATTGATCCTCAGGTTTTTTGCCTTTTGTACTGACTATCTCAGTCCCTTTAGGTACGAAATAACCCATAATTTTTACAGCTTCGTCTATCAACCCGCCACCATTATTTCTTAAATCTAAAATTATCGATTCTATTTGATGTTTATTTACCATGTCCTGTATGGTACTTTTAACCTCCAAAGCAGCTTGTTCGGTAAAGTCATTCAAAAGAATATAACCCACTTTTTGTGCCGGAATAAATGAATAAGAAATTGGATGTATTTGAATTTTTTCTCTCAGAAACTTTTTGGTTATGGTTGATTTTTGTCCATACCGTTTAATTTTTAATTTAATTTCAGTATTTGGTGTCCCCTTTAGCTTTGCACTAACTTCCGACACAGAAAGCTTATCGGCTTTTACACCATCAATTTCCAACAAAACATCGCCTGCTTTTAGTCCGTGCTTTTGTGCGGGCATACCCTCATATGGCTCTGCTATACAAACCCCATCATTCGATTTAGTAATCAAAGCACCAATTCCACCATATTCACCACTTGTCATAAACGAGATATCATCAGTCTCTGATTCAGGTATATATACTGTATATGGGTCAAGACTTTCTAACATACTGTTAACTGCTGTCTTAACCATTTTATCATAGTTTAAAGTATCGACATAATACATATCGAGTTCTCGTAAAACTGAATTAAATATGCTTAAGCTCTGACTTGTTTGAAATGTTTTAGAACTCTGCTGAGAAAAAACATCTCCGAAATATATAGTAAATAGGAGGATAAAGAACAAATATTGTTTTCGCATTTTATTATTTTAAATTCGTTTTTTGTTGATATGAATTTACAAATTATCTTACAGTTTAACATTTGGAGGTAAGAAAGCTGAAATATCCTTACCATAAGAAATAAGATCTCTTGCTACTGTCGATGAAATATGTGCGTAATCCGACTCTGTAAATAATATTACAGTCTCGATACCGGAAAGAATTCTATTTGTGTCGCCTATGGTTCTTTCATATTCAAAATCGGATACAGTACGCAAACCCCTGAGAATAAATTGTGCATCTACAGACTTAGCAAAATCAATGGTAAGGCAATTATATGTAGTAACCTTCACACGTGGTTCGTTTATAAAAGCCTGTCTGATAATATCAAGACGCTTTTCTTCATCAAATAAAGTTTTTTTAAGTTGATTTACTCCAATTCCGATAATTATCTCATCAAATAAAGCCAAACCTCGTTCGACTATGCTATAATGACCGATAGTAAACGGATCAAAAGTCCCCGGAAAAATTGCTCTTTTCATTATTTTTTGCATGAAATTAATAATTCAGGATAATAAGTAACAGAAAATAATTCTTCGCATATTTTAAAATTCTCAATTGGTTATTTTTTGAATAGTTTCAAGACTTATTGAGATTCTTTTGAGCGTATTTTGCCTTTCTTATCAGTCATTTAGCCCGCTAAACTCCCTCAAAGAAAAACAAAATCCATCTCAAAATAATCCTCAAAAAACATACGAATAATTATTTTCTATTACTTATTTGAGCTGCAAAGATAAAAAATTTAATCAGGAGGCATAAAGTTATGCGTAATTTTTATACTTTTGACGTGTGAATTTTAATTATATTTTTATAATCCTTAAACAAATGCACTTATGAAACGAATTTTATTATTTTTTGCAGCATTATTAATCTTTTTTACTGCATCAGCACAGTTCAATCTTGGAATTAAAGCAGGATACAACTCTTCATTAACTTTAGGTAATTTAAACTCTGTTACTCAGGGCACTTATGGTCTTGAAAATGTAAAAGGTGAAATTTGGAATAATTTTCAGGCAGGAGCCTTTGCAAGAGTTTTCATCAAGAAACTTTACATACAGCCTGAGGTTTTATACTCGATACAGAAAAAGGAATACGACTTGCTTGGTGTTATTATAGACGGTACCGCTACAAACGTCAACACTTTTATGAATATCTCAACAGTTCAAGTTCCTTTATTTCTTGGTTATAAAATTTTAGATTTGAAGGTTGCTAATTTAAGAGCTTTTGTCGGACCAAAGTTCGTTTTGAATTCAGGTTCAAAATTAGAGTACAAAGACCTTACTGAAAGCCAAATCACAGCCTCCGATTTGTATGAAGACTTTAAAAAATCACAAGTTGATATTGAAGTCGGCGCAGGTGTGGATGTATTTATGTTTGCTTTGGATGCAAAATTAAATGTATTACAGGATGTTGTAGGAAAATTTCAATCTATAACCGATGTTAAGAATGTTCCAATGCCAACAAGCACATTGGTAATTTCTTTGTCGTGGAAGTTGTTTTAAGTTGATGTGGGCGTATGTTGGGGCGTATTGCATACGCCCGTACCATTAATACCCGTTACATTTTTTCATCGGGCGTATGCAATACGCCCTTACCATTGCAACGTTTCATTGCGGTACGGGCGACCTGCCGGTCACCCATGATTATAATATATTCAACCGCGATATTGCAACAATGGAAAATTCAATGGGCGATGAACCGAGCAATAAATCGGGCGACCAGCAGGTCGCCCCTACCATAATTGTTATTAATCATTTACATTAACTATGATATAATATGTCTAAAAATTATCCGGAACGTCGTTCAATCCGTCTGCGGGGATATGATTATTCGCAGGACGGATTGTATTTCATCACCATCTGCACCTATAACCGCGAACCGATTTTCGGACGTATTGCCAACGGCAAAATGCAATTAAACGATGCCGGAATAATTGCCCGCGACGCATGGTTGGATACCGCCCGCATCCGCCCGAATGTGGTTTTGGGTGATTTTGTCGTAATGCCCAATCATTTCCATGCCGTTTTTGCCATTGATAATACCGTTTCCCATTGTCGGGGCGTATTGCATACGCCCGTAACCACAACTACCAATATCCCATCATCACGTAAG
>ERZ778021.1270-NODE-1270-length-31149-cov-43.608124_pt1 | contig 31149 bp, 20 predicted proteins | sample MGYA00375751_ERZ778021 | MGnify/ENA primary metagenome ERZ778021 (study PRJEB29350, sample SAMN05389814) | bioreactor metagenome | isolation source: Thiocyanate stock bioreactor | place: South Africa: University of Cape Town | collected 2013-08-29 ... | reverse complement strand
GACCGCACCCTGGTGCTGAACGGCGTGTCGAAAGCGTATGCGATGACCGGCTGGCGCATCGGCTATGCAGCGGGACCCGAGACGATCCTGCGCGCGATGACCAATGTGCAGTCGCAGTCCACCTCCAATCCCACCTCGATCTCGCAGGTGGCCGCCGAGGCCGCGCTCAACGGCGATCAGGGCTGCATCGCGCCGATGCTCGATGCCTTCAGGGAACGCCACCGCCTGGTCGTCGACGCCCTGAACGCCATCCCGGGTTTCAGCTGCATCGACAGCGGTGGCGCATTCTACGCCTTCCCCTATGTGCGCCCCGCGATCCTGAACCTGCTGGCGCGCGACGTCATCGAGGAGGACACCGACATCGCCTTCTCCGAATACCTGCTGGAAGGTGCCGACGTCGCCGTCGTCCCCGGTTCGGCCTTCGGCGCCGAGGGCTATATCCGCCTGTCGTTCGCCACCTCGCACGCCAACCTTGACAAGGCGCTGAAGCGCATCGCCGCCGCGCTGGCCTAGCACGCCCGGCACGGGGAGGCCAGCGGCAACATGTCACGCCCCCCCGCCCCGCCCTCTCCGCGCGGACCTGCGTCCCTTCAGGGGACACTGAGCTGGCTGCTCCAGCTCGGCTACACCACCGCGCGCCTGTTCAAGCAGAATGGCCTGCAAAACCACGCCGCGGCAACCTCGTTCTACTTCCTGCTGTCCGCCACCCCGATGCTGCTGCTGCTGAGCTATGCCCTGCAGCTGCTGGGACACATCGCCGAGAACTCGGTACCCGCCACCATCCTGATGGCCGCGCTCTACAGCCAGCTGCATCTGGACACGCTCACCTCGCTCGGCTTCATTCCACGCCAGACCCAGCTCGCCGCCGGCGGCGTCGGTCTCGCCACCCTGCTGCTGTCGTCGCGCGGGCTGGTGAACACGATGCAGGAGGCGTTTCGCATCATTTTTCCCGACCGGACCAAGCGCAACCTGGTGGTGACGTGGGTACTGCCGCTGATCATCCTGCCAGTGCTGTTCCTGCTGATGGGCGTGGCCGCCCTGGCGCAGGTGACGCTGAGCTTTCTGGCACAGAACGACTTCATCGGCATCGGCAACGCACTGGTCCTGAAGACGCTCAACTCGCTGTTCGGCTTTGCGATGATCTGGGCGCTGCTGTTCGCCGCCTACTGGCGGCTGCCGCGCCAGCATCCCCCCGCGCGTCTTGCCGCCGGATTCGCGCTGGCCGCGACGGTGAGCCTGGGGCTGCTGTTCGCCCTGTTCGGCGCCTTCTTCAAGCTGGAGAACTACCATAGCCTCTACGGCGCGCTGGGCGGTGTGGTGTTCGTGCTGATCGGTGCCTATTTCGCCTTCATGCTGCTCTACCTGTGGGCGCAGGCGCTGTACGCGTGCGGCAAGGCCGACGTCACCGCGCTGGAAAAGCTGTTTCTCGCCACCTCCGGCGAAGGGACCGGCAAGCTCGAAAGCTACGTCTTCGGCAGCGCCCACCGCCTGCTGGAAAAATTCGGCCAGACCCACCCGGCCGGCCATGTGCTGATCGCGGAAGGCGACGACTCGCGCATCGCCTACTTTCTCTACGCCGGCCGCGCCGGGGTCTACAAGAACACCGCCGAAGGCCGCCGAAGACTGAGCGAACTCAACGAAGGCCAGTTGTTCGGGGAAATGGCCTACCTGCTGAACGAAAAGCGTACCGCCTCGGTCATCGCCGACGGCGAGATCACCGTGCTGGCCTTGCCGCCGCATCTCCTTGAAGAGCTGATGCGCCATTCCGCCCCGCTGTCGCGCCGCATCATCGACACGCTCTGCCAGCGGCTGGAGCGGATGAACCTGACGAATCCGGGCTGAATTGATCCGGAATAGTGTATGGATATACACTATTCCAATCGCCACCCCAGCCCGGTCCGACCCCTCATCCGGGAACGCCGGGATATCGCAGCCGCCATGTCCCTGCATTCGCTTTACGTCGATCTCAATTCCTTTTTTGCCTCGGTCGAGCAGCAGTTATGCCCCGAACTGCGCGGCCGGCCCGTCGGCGTGCTGCCGGTGATGGCCGACACCACCTGCTGCATCGCCGCCAGCATCGACGCCAAGCGCCACGGCATCAAAACCGGCACCCCGGTGTGGCAAGCCCGCAAGCTGTGCCGCGACATCGTTTTCGTGCAGGCGCGGCCGTCGATCTACGTGGAAATCCACCACCGCATCGTCGCCGCCGTGGAGTCGTGCACCCCGGTCGGCGCCGTGCTGTCGATCGACGAAATGGCCTGCGACCTGCTGGGCAGCGAGCGCGAGGAAGCCCGCGCCGTCCGCCTCGGCAAACAGATCAAGCAGGCGATCTACGATCAGGTCGGCGAGATGCTGCACAGCTCGGTCGGCATCGCGCCCAACCGCTTCCTCGCCAAGACCGCGTCCAACATGCAGAAACCGGACGGGCTGGTGGTGATCCGTCAGCACGAACTGCCGCAGCGCCTGTACGGACTCAGGCTCGGCGCCCTGACCGGCATCGGCCGCGCCATGGAACAGCGCCTGAACCAGATCGGCATCCACAGCGTCGAGCAGCTCTGCGCCGCCAGCAAGGAAACCCTGCGCCACGCCTGGGGCGGCGTCGAGGGCGAGCGCTACCACGCCAGACTGCGCGGCGAAAACGCCGTCCCGGCCCCCACCCGGCGCGCCAGCGTCGGCCATTCGCACGTGCTCGCGCCCGAACTGCGCGATCCCGATTCCGCCATTGCCGTGCTCTATCGCCTGCTGCACAAGGCGGCGATGAGGCTGCGCCACTACGGCTACTGCGCCGGCGGCCTCGGCCTGCACCTGCACTATCTGAAGACTGCCGCCGGCCATCCCCGCTGGGTCGACCAGGCGCGCTTCGCGCCGCACGCCGACAGCCTCCGGTTCAACCCCGTGCTGGGCGAACTGTGGCAGCGCCGCCCGCCCGATCCCGGCCCCCTCCTCAAGGTCGGCGTCACGCTGACCGAATTGGTCGAGCACAGCCAGGCCACGCGCGACCTGTTCGACCCCGACGACCACCACGCAGCCCTCAACAGCGTGCTCGACCGGATCAACCAGCGCTACGGTCCCAACACCCTCTACTTCGGCGGCGCCCACCATGGCCGCGGCGCCGCGCCGATGCGCATCGCCTTCAGCCATGTGCCCGAATTGCAATTCGACGTCGCGTTGCCTCATGACAAAAGGTAACCGAAGATCGACGCGACAATGCGCGCTTGCCAAGGCAGGAACATGGCCTACGCTTCCAGAGGGTGCGCGGCGGGCATTCCGCTTGCCGGCGCGGACACTGACCCTGTATGTCCCCCGGAAGGAACTGACATGAAAGCCAGGTTACTGGTATGCGCCCTCGTTTCCAGCATTGCATCCTGGAGCGCGATCGCCGACATGGTGGTGCCGATGCACAGCGTGAACGAAGACGGTGTCGGCCCGTCGGTCGGCCAGGTCGCCGTCTCGGAATCCCGCTACGGCCTGGTGTTCACCCCCGATCTCAAGGGCCTGGCGCCCGGCCTGCACGGGTTCCACGTGCACCAGAATCCCGATTGCGGTCCGCAGGAAAAGGAGGGGAAAAAGGTCGCCGCCCTTGCCGCAGGCGGGCATTACGATCCTGAAAAGACCAATCGCCATGGCACGCCGTGGGGCGACGGGCATCTGGGCGACCTGCCGCCGCTCTACGTCGATCCGAACGGCAGCGCAACCCAGCCGGTGCTCGCGCCGCGCCTGAAAATGGCGGATCTGAAAGGACGTTCGCTGATGATCCATGCCGGCGGCGACAACCACGCCGACCACCCGGCCCCGCTGGGCGGCGGCGGCGCACGCGTGGCATGCGGTGTCACGCCATAGGGCCTGCGAATGGACATCCACGTCAAGCGCGTCTATGAAGCGCCGTCTCCCGACGACGGAAAGCGGGTACTGGTCGATCGGCTATGGCCGCGCGGGCTCTCGCGCGAGAAAGCCCACGTCGACCTGTGGCTCAAGGAACTGGCTCCCAGCACGGAACTGCGTAAATGGTTCAATCACGAACCCGAAAAATGGGACGAATTCAGACGGCGCTACCTGCAGGAACTGCAACAGCAACCTGCCGTCCTGGCGCATGCGATCGAATCCCTGGGGACCGGGCCGGTGACCCTGTTGTTCGGCTCCAGGGAAGCGCGTTTCAATGATGCCGTCGCGCTCAAGGCCTTCTTTCTCACCCGTTTCGCCTGAGCCCGCCACGACCCGGCGCCCTCTCCCGTCAGACGACCCGCGTGCATCCAGACCCGCATCACACCGGGTTCAGAGTGCCGCCACGAGACTTTTATAGGGCAGTTCCATCACCTCCCTGGCCCCGCTCTGGCGAAGCACGTCCAGCCAGGGGGAAACCCGATCGGCCGCCTCCCGCAGCAGCAATACGAAATGACCGTCCACGATGGCCTGATGCAGGTGTTCGAGCCGGTCCTGCGGGATGCCCATGCGATGCATGACCGAAGCCAGATGGGTCAGCACCGCCGCGCCCGCCATGCCGGCTCCCCCCATTGCCCCGCCCGTCGCGGCACCCGCCATGCCGGCGCCCAGGGTGGCGACGATGGTCTCGACGATGGGTCCGGCCGCGAACACCGGCCCCACCACCGGCATCACGAACAAGGCAGCCGCGCCTGCCAGCAAGCCCCAGAGCGCACCCCAGAGCGCGCCCTGCTTCGCCCAGGCTTCGACCCGGGAGCCCATGCCCATATGGTAGATGCCCAGTACATCGTCGCCCGATGCATGAACACGCCCAAGCACGGAGAGCATATCCAGCGCGACTCCTTTGTCGCGTAGTTGCTCGATGGCATGTTGCGCCCTGGCTTCGTCGTCATACACCGCGACCAGGATGACTTGTCCGGTCGCGCCATTCGGGATGGGATGCGTCATGATGTGCTCCTGAATTCGGATGGAATGGAAGCTGTCACCGTCAGACGGGGCGCCACTTCCATTCCCGGACCTCCGGCATGTCCTCGCCGTATCGGTTGATGTACTGCCTGTGGTCGATCAGCTTGTCCTTGAGCTGCTGCTTCAGGTAGATGCCCCGATCACCGGTCTGCGGCAGACGGTCGATGGCATCCATCACGAGATGGAAGCGATCCAGGTCATTCAATACCGTCATGTCGAAAGGCGTGGTGATGGTGCCCTCCTCCTTGTAGCCGCGGACGTGGAAGTTGTCGTGGTTGGTACGCCGGTAGGCGAGCCGGTGGATCAGCCATGGGTAGCCATGGAAGGCGAAGATGACCGGCTTGTCGCGGGTGAAGATCTCGTCGAAATCCGTGTCGCTCAGGCCGTGCGGATGCTCGCTGGGCGGCTGCAGCTTCATCAGGTTCACGACATTGACCACGCGGATTTTCAGTTCGGGCAGATGCTCGCGCAGCAGGGTGACGGCAGCCAGCGTTTCCAGCGTGGGCACGTCGCCACAGCAGGCCATCACCACATCGGGCGCCTCGGCCTGGTCGTTGCTGGCCCACTGCCAGATGCCGATCCCCTGGGTGCAATGCTTGACCGCGGCGTCCATCGACAGCCATTGTGGCGCCGGGTGTTTGCCCGCAATCACGACGTTGACGTAATGGCGGCTGCGCAGGCAATGATCCATCACGGACAGCAGGCAGTTGGCGTCCGGCGGGAAATACACCCGCACCACTTCGGATTTCTTGTTCACCACGTGGTCGATGAAGCCGGGATCCTGGTGGGTAAAACCGTTGTGGTCCTGGCGCCAGACATGCGAGGCCAGCAGATAGTTGAGCGAGGCGATCTTGCGCCGCCACGGCAGATGCGCGGTGACCTTCAGCCACTTGGCGTGCTGGTTGAACATCGAATCGACGATGTGGATGAACGCCTCGTAGCAATTAAAAAGCCCATGCCGCCCGGTCAGCAGATAGCCTTCCAGCCAGCCTTCGCACTGGTGCTCGCTGAGCATTTCCACCACGCGTCCGCTGGGGGCGAGAAACTCGTCGTTCGGTACGATCGTGGCGTTCCACTGACGCCGGGTGAAACCGAACAGGGCTTCGAGGCCGTTGGAAAGCGTCTCGTCGGGGCCGAATACGCGGAAATTGCGCTGCGGGTCGTTCAGCTCGGCCACATCGCGCACGAACGGCCCGAGCGCACGCGTATCGCCCATGCCCGGCGTTCCCGGCACGGGTACGTCGACCGCATAGTCGCGGAAATCCGGCATCCTGAGATCGCGCAGCAGCATGCCGCCGTTGGCGTGCGGATTCGCCCCCATGCGGCGCGCGCCCTGCGGCGCCAGTTCGGCCAGTTCCGGAATCAGTCGGCCCTGCTCATCGAACAGCTCCTGCGGGCGGTAGCGCTTCAGCCAGTCTTCCAGCAGTTGAAGATGTTCGGGATGCGCGTTCGGATTGAGCGGTACCTGATGCGAACGGAAGTTGCCTTCAATCTGCCGGCCATCGACCACATCCGGACCGGTCCAGCCCTTGGGCGACATGAGAACGATCATTGGCCAGCGCGGACGGGCAGAATTGCCATGGGTGCGGGCATCGTGCTGAATGCACCGGATTTCCTCCATCGCCTGATCAAGCGATGCGGCCATGGCTTCATGCATCAGTTCCGGCTCGTGGCCCATGACGAAGTAAGGCGTCCAGCCGCAGCCGCGGAAGAACTGCTCCAGTTCTTCGGGTTCGATACGCGCGAAAATGGTGGGGTTGGCAATCTTGTAGCCGTTGAGATGCAGAATCGGCAGCACCGCGCCATCGGTGACCGGGTCGAGGAACTTGTTGGAATGCCAGGCCGTGGCCAGCGGGCCTGTTTCCGCCTCGCCATCGCCGACGACGCAGGCGACGACGAGGTCGGGATTGTCGAACACCGCGCCGAAAGAATGACTGAGCGAATACCCCAGTTCGCCCCCCTCGTGAATCGAGCCCGGACATTCCGGTGACGCGTGGCTGGGAATGCCGCCGGGGAAAGAAAACTGGAGAAAGAGTTTCCGCAGCCCGGCCTCATCCTGACTGATGTCCGGATAGATTTCGCTATACGTGCCTTCGAGGTAGGTATGGCTCACGACGGTCGGACCGCCGTGTCCGGGACCGGATACGTAGATCATGTTGAGGTCGTACTTCCTGATGATCCGGTTCAGATGCGTGTAGATGAAATTTTGCCCCGGTGTCGTTCCCCAGTGTCCCAGCAGCATGCGTTTGATGTCGGTCAGTTCAAGTGGCCGTTTCAGCAGCGGGTTGTCGTAGAGATAGATCTGTCCGACCGAGAGATAATTTGCCGCACGCCAATAGGCGTCCATTCTGTTCAGCAGATCCGGCGAGAGCGTCTTCGGGTTGGTATTCACGTTTCAGTTTCCTCCATTGCCGGCGCCAAGGCCGAGAACACGACAGACCGAGCGGGCAATCATCTGTTCCTCGTCTGTCCGGATGACACGAACCGTCACCCGGCTGGTGTCCGTTGAAATCACCCCGGCGTGCACCGCGTTGCGTGACGCATCCAGTTCGATGCCGAGAAAATCGAGTCCGTCGCCTATGCGTGCGCGAACGGCCGCCGCGTTCTCACCGATGCCGCCCGAAAAAACCAGCGTATCGAGCCCGCCCAGCGCGGCGGCATAGGCGCCGATCTGCTTCCTGGCCTGGTAGCAGAACAGCGCCACTGCCTCGGCCGCCCGGATATCGCCGGACTCCCGCGCGAGCAGTTCCTGCATGTCCGGACTGGTCTCCGAGACGCCGAGCAATCCCGACTCGTGGTTGACCATGTCGTGAAACGCTTTCGCCGTCATGTTCGCGGTGCGCGCCAGATACCAGCCCAGTCCCGGATCCAGGTCGCCGCTGCGGGTGCTCATGGGCAGGCCCGCTGTCGGCGTGAGGCTCATGCTGGTGTCGATGCTTTGTCCCATATGCACCGCGGTCATGCTCGCGCCATTGCCAAGATGAGCCAGGATCACCCGTCCCCGAGCCGATTGGACTCCCGCCACCCGTGCAAGTTCTTCCATGAGATAGGCGCAGGAGAGGCCATGAAAGCCATAGCGCCGAACGCCCTGCGCCTCGTAACGTCGCGGGATCGGCAGCAGTCGGGCCACGCGCGGCAGATCGCGGTGGAATGCCGTGTCGAAACAGGCGATCTGCGGCACATCCGGAAAATGGCGATCAAACGCCTCGATCAGGAGAATCTCTCCCGGCAGATGCTCGGGGTCGTACGGGCTCAGATGGCGCAGCGCCTCGATCATCGCCGGAGTGATCCGCTGCGGCTCATGGTAGACCGGGCCCCCATGCACCACACGGTGGCCGACCGCCGCCAGTGCATCGCCTGCAAGCCGTTCGCGGATCCAGTCCATCAGCAGTTCGATTGCCGCCGCGTGATCCAGGGCGGACACGGAACGCGAAAAGTTGTCGGCGCGATGCGGTCCCCGCACCGAAAACGCGGGGTCTGGCATGCCGATCCGCGTGATGCCGCCTTGCAGAAGCGGAGGCCGTCCATCCCCCGTTTCGAACCAGGCGAACTTGATGCTGGACGAGCCGCCGTTGACCGAGAGGATGCCGGCATGTTGCGGTTTTTTCCTGCGCACGTCGTCTCCTGATCGCGATGGCCCGATCATAGCGTCACCTTCGTGTCGCAAGCATGACACTGGTGTACGACGCCGCCTGATAGTGCTCCGCGTCCAGGCGAGGCGCCTGATCCGGCGGGAAGATATCCCCGGGCGCCGCACAATGCGTATCCACCACCCGGTGCCAATGCATGCCATCGGGCGCCGCAGGCACCCGGAATTCAACGGCCCGCTTGTCGGCGTTGAACATGAGAAAGAGCTTGCTGCCGGCGTCTTCGTGCAGCAGACAGGCCAACTGCCTGGCTGCCGGATCGAACCAGTCGGGCGTGCCGCCGTCCGGACTGAACCACTGGATTTCGGTTTCCGTATAGAACCGTTCGCGGCTCAGGACCGGATGCGCTCGCCGAAAGGCAATCATTTCACGTGTAAAGCGGTGGATGTCCCGGTGCCGCTCAAGCAGGTGCCAGTCGATCCAGCTCGTTTTGTTGTTCTGGCACCAGGCGTTGTTGTTGCCGCCCTGCGTGCGGCGGAACTCGTCGCCGCCAAGCAGCATCGGTACGCCGCGCGAGACCAGCAGCGTCAGCAGGAAATTCCTGATCTGGCGATTGCGTACGGTCTCGATCGCGGCATCCGATGACTCACCCTCGGTACCGTAATGATCGCTGTAGTTGGCGTCGGTTCCGTCCCGGTTGTCCTCTCCATTCGCTTCGTTGTGCTTGCTGCGATAGCTCACCAGATCGTTCAAGGTGAAGCCATCGTGGCAGGTGACGAAATTGATGCTGGCTTCCGGGCCTTTTCCCGACGCGGCATAGATGTCGGCGCTGCCGCCCAGGCGGCTGGCGAACAGCCCGCGCATTCCGTCATCGCCGCGCCAGAAACGGCGGACGTCGTCCCGGTAGCGCCCGTTCCATTCCGCCCAGCGCCGCTCCGAGAAACTTCCCACCTCGTAGGCGCCGGCGGCGTCCCACGCCTCGGCGATGATTTTCACGTCGCGCAGGATGGGATCCTCGGCGATCCGCTTGAGCAATGGCGCGCTGGCCAGCAGTCTGCCCGTTCCATCGCGGCCGAGAATGGACGCCAGGTCGAAGCGGAACCCGTCCACGTGCATCTCCACCACCCAATGGCGCAACGCGCCCAGGATATGATCCCGCACCACGGGATGGTTGGCGTTGATGGTATTGCCGGTTCCCGCATAGTTCCTGTAATGACGCAGGTCCGGCGACAGCATGTAGAAGATCGCGTTGTCGATGCCGCGAAAGCTCAGGGTCGGCCCCAGTTCGTTGCCTTCCGCCGTGTGGTTGAACACGACATCCAGGATCACTTCGATCCCGGCCTGATGGAATGCCCGCACCATCTCCTTGAATTCGAGCGTCTGCTGGCCATGTCCGCCCGCGCTGCTGTAAGCGGCCTTCGGCGCGAAGAAGCCCACGGAATCGTAGCCCCAGTAATTTTCAAGCGCTGCTCCGGTTTGCGGATTGCCGAGCGGAAGCGGCCCGTCGTTGAATTCGTGTACCGGCATCAGTTCGACCGCCGTCACGCCCAGATCCTTCAGATAGGGAATTTTTTCCATCAGGCCGCGATAGGTGCCGGGGTGGGCGACGCCGGAGGCGGGATCAATCGTGAAGCCGCGCACGTGCGTCTCGTAGATCACGGTATCCGGCCAGGAATGCCGCGGCGGCAGATCGTCATGCCAATGGAAATAACCGTGGGTCACCACACATTTCGGCATGGCGCCGGCATTGTCCACCGAGGAAGGCACCCGATCCTTTTCCGGCGCGGAGGGATCGTAGCCCAGGGCCTGCCCGAAATCCCATTTCGCAAGCTGCGTGATGGCTGTCGCGAAAGGGTCCAGCAGCAGTTTGTGAAAATTGAAACGATGGCCTGCATCGGGTTGATAGGGGCCGTCGACGCGGTAGGCATAGAGCTGGCCAGGGCCGATCCCGGCCACCCAGGCATGCCAGATGTCGCCGGTGTGATGACGCACGGGATCCAGATCGATCGTCCGGGCGGGCGCCGCATCCGATGCACGATCGAACAACTCCAGCCGCACACGGGTGGCATGACGGCTGAAAAAAGCGAAGTTGACGCCCGCTCCATACTCATGAGCGCCCATCGGTAGCGGGACCCCCCTGCGCACCTCGTCGCGTTCGGAAACTTCTACTGCGTAATCGCGCAGCGGGCGTTCGGGTGTGTCCATGCTCAAACAGAACCCTTGCCGTGAACGGTTGTGCCGGCGGCACCGCCGGATTCGCGCGCACCCCTCATGATCACCCTGCCTTGAACCGGCGATAGCGCCGGATCAGCGTGCTGGTCGAGCTGTCGTGCCCGGGCAAGGGTTCATCCGCGTTTTCAAGTTCGGGGATCATGCGCTGCGCCAGCGCCTTGCCGAGTTCGACGCCCCACTGGTCGAAGGAGTCGATATTCCAGATCGTGCCTTGCGTCAAGACGCTGTGTTCATACAGCGCAACCAGGGCGCCCAGCGTTTCCGGCGTCAGGCGCTCGGCGAGAAGAGTGTTGGTTGGGCGATTGCCTTCGAAACTGCGGTGCGGCGCCAGCCAGTCCGGCGTCCCGCCGGCCTTGACTTCGTCTAGCGTCTTGCCGAAGGCCAGCGCCTCGGTCTGCGCGAACAGATTCGCCATCAGTAAATCATGCTGATGGCCGAGCGGATTCAGGCTCTGGCAAAAGCCGATAAAATCGCACGGGATCAACCTGGTCCCCTGATGCACAAGCTGATAGAACGAATGCTGCCCGTTGGTGCCCGGTTCGCCCCAGTAGACAGGCCCCGTCTGGTAATCGACGCGATCGCCGTCAAGCGTGACGTGCTTGCCGTTGCTCTCCATCGTCAATTGCTGGAGATAGGCCGGAAAGCGTTTGAGATACTGCTCGTAGGGCAGCACCGCCACCGTCTGCGCCTCGAAGAAATTGTTGTACCAGACCGCGAGCAGGCCCATGAGCACCGGCAGATTGCGTTCGAATGGCGTCGTGCGGAAGTGTTCATCCATCGCGTGAAAGCCGTCGAGCATGGCGCGGAAATTCTCCGGCCCGATGGCGATCATGGTCGACAGGCCGATGGCCGAATCCATCGAGTAGCGTCCGCCAACCCAGTCCCAGAAACCGAACATCTGAGAGGTATCGATGCCGAACTTCGTCACCTCCTCGCTATTGGTCGAGACGGCGACGAAGTGTTTACGTACGGCCTGCGCGTCTCCGAGCCGGTGCAGGCACCAGGTGCGCGCGGCATGGGCGTTCGTGAGGGTTTCAAGCGTCGTGAAGGTTTTCGAACAGACGATGAACAGGGTTTCTTCGGGGTCGAGATCGCGCGTGGCTTCCGTGAAATCGGTGCCATCGACGTTCGAGACAAACCGGAAGCTCATGTCGCGCTGGCTGTAATACCGCAATGCTTCATAGGCCATGACCGGGCCAAGATCGGAACCGCCGATGCCGATGCTGACGACATGGCGGATGCGCTTGCCGGTGTACCCGCGCCATTGTCCGTCACGCACCTGCTGCGCGAAAGCGGCCATCCGGTCGAGAACCGTGTGCACCGCGGGCACAACGTCCACGCCATCGACGACGATGCGCTCGCCCTTCGGCGCACGCAAGGCGACGTGCAGGACGGCGCGCTGCTCCGTCGCATTGATCTTCTCACCCCGGAACATCGCGTCGATACGTTCGCGCAGGCCGCAGTCCTCGGCGACTTGCAGCAGTAGCCGGAGCGTTTCGTCGGTGACATGGTTCTTCGAGTAATCGAGGTAAATGCCGGCCGCCTCGGCAGCGAAGCGTTCGCCACGCCGGGAATCGTGGGCGAAGAGCTGTCGCAGATGCAGATGGCGCATCTTTTGATAATGCGCGTCCAGCGCCATCCACGCCGGACGTGCTGTCAGCGGGGAAGTTCGCATCGTTGCAGGGGTCGTCACCATCACCTCCCTTTCTCCTGAGCGGTCCGTTGGGGCCTGCCGCGCCTGGCGCTGAAAAGATACGGTCAGGCAGCCGCCAGCCGGTCGTGCAGAATGGCCCGCACCGCTTCCGGAACGCACAACCTGTCGTTCACCCTCACGCCCTCCTGGCCGGGCAGGGTCATGCGACCGCATCCGGCCTCTGCACTCCTTGAGTGTAGATCACCCCCTGACTTCGACCACCTCCCAAACTTACGGGTGCGTGATCCTGCGCCGCAGGCACGTCACGCCGCTTCTGTCAGGACGGCCGCTGGTGAACCGGGCACAGCGCCCGAACCCGCGCCGGGATTGCAGTCGTGGTTTTTATCGTGCTTCCCTCCATCGGATCATCGTTGCCACAGGATGTGGGCCGCTTCCAGCGGCACCACCGCGCCGGGGGCGTGCGGAATCACGCGCACCGTATAGTCCGTTACCGGGCGGGCTGCCGGCACGGTCGCACTGTACGCATAGCCGCCCGAGGAGCCCGCCAGCGGACGAATGCGCTGCATCGCCTGCCGATCGGGCGCGCCGCCTGACGCGCCGTCGGCATAGACCTCGACCCGCACGGCTTCCGGATCGATCTCATCGAGATAGATCTGAGCCTCGAAGACATGCTGCTGGGCGTCGGTCCTGGACTTCACTTCGCCGAAACGCAGTGCGGCCCATTTCTGCTCGAGCGCGTGCTTCCAATTCACGATCCGCACGCCAAGCGCGCCCTTGTCCGCGGCCCGTTCATGATAGACCGAAGCCGCCGGAAGATAGTACTGCTCGACATAATCGCGTACCGCACGGTTGGCGGAATAACGCGGGGTCAGTTGCGCCATGCTTTCCCGCATCCTGGCCACCCAGGCATCCGGAATGCCCTCCTCGTCGCGCGTGTAGAACTCCGGGATCACCTCGCGCTCGAGCAGATCGTAGAGCGTCTCGGCGTCGATCGCGTCCCAGGCCGGATCGTCGTCATGTTCCAGTCCGTCCCCCAATGCCCAGCCCACATCCGGCGTATAGGCTTCCGCCCACCAGCCGTCCAGTTCAGACAGGTTGATGCCGCCATTGACCAGCACCTTCATGCCGCTTGTTCCGCAGGCTTCCCATGGCCGGCGCGGCGTATTGAGCCAGACGTCCACGCCCTGCACCAGATACTCGGTCAGGTGCATGTCATAGTCGCTGAGGAAGATCACATGCTGGCGTGCCTCGGGGCGGCGGATGAAATGAATCCATTGCTGGATCAGGGCCTGCCCTGCCCGGTCGGCGGGATGGGCCTTGCCGGCGATGATGAGCTGCACCGGACGCTGCGGATTGGTCAGCAGGCGCAGCAGGCGTTCCGGATCGTGGAGCAGCAGGTTCGGCCGTTTGTAGCTGGCAAATCGGCGGGCAAAACCCAGCGTCAGGGTATTGCAGTCGAACAGACGCTTCGCCTCGGCCACGGTTTCCGGCGGCTCGCCGGCGGCCGTCAGTTGCCGGGACAGGCGCACACGCGCGTAGTCGATCAGGGAGGCGCTGGCAGCCGTGCGGAATTCCCAGAGGCTGGCATTGGAGTTGCGGCGGATGTCCTGTTCCAGCGTGCCCGCTCCATCCAGCCAGCGGGCCTTGCCGCAGGCTTCGGTCCACAGGGTATCGGCCGCCGCCGAATCCCAGGTCGGCATATGGACGCCGTTGGTCACATGGCTGACAGGCACTTCGCGCACGGGCCAGCGCGGGAAAAGCGGCGCAAACAGGTGCCGGCTGACCCGGCCGTGCAATTGGCTGACGCCATTCACCGCTCCGCTCCCCCGAATCGCCAGATACGCCATGTTGAAGGGTTCGGACGAGTCGTCCGGATTCTGTCGGCCCAGCGCCAGCAAGTCATGACGCGTGATGCCGAGTTTATGCTCGGCATACCAGCCGAGATATTGTTCGATCAGGGCCGGCGCAAAACGGTCGAACCCGGCGGCCACGGCCGTATGCGTGGTGAAAAGATTCCCCACGCGGGTGGCGGCGAGCGCGGCCTCGAAAGGCTGCCCGTTCGCCTCCATGAAGCTGCAGGCGCGTTCCAGCACGGCAAGGGCCGCGTGCCCTTCATTCAGGTGGCAGACATCCGGCCGGATGCCGAGCGCCTGGAGCAGCCGCCATCCTCCGATCCCCAGCAGCATCTCCTGCTTGAGCCGCAACTCGGGGCCGCCGCCGTACAGCTCGCTGGTGATGCCGCGATGCGCGGGGTAGTTTGCCGCGTCGTTGCTGTCCAGCAGATACAGTTTGGTGCGGCCGACCTCGACCTGCCAGGCACGCAGCCAGACCGAATAACCGGGCAGCACGATTTCCAGCCGCAGCCACTCTCCATCCGGCTTGCGCAAGGGCGTGATGGGTAATTGCCCGGGATCGTTGTACGGAAAGCGCGCCTGCTGCATGCCGTCCTTGTCGATCTCCTGGCGGAAATAACCTTGCTGATAGAGCAGCCCGACGCCGATGACCGGGACGCCCAGATCGCTGGCCGCCTTGAGCTGATCGCCTGCCACGTTGCCAAGCCCGCCCGAGTAGATGGGCAGCGCCTCGCTCAGCATGTATTCCATGCTGAAGTACGCGACGCAGTCGAGCGGCGACTGCGGATAGGCCTGCTGAAACCATGCGGGCGCATTCACTGCATCCCGCCGCGCCTGCACCAGGCCGTCGAGATTCTTGCGGAAGACGGGTTCGGCCAGCACATGCCGGAGCTTCTCGCGCGAAACGGTCTGCAATACGACCCAGGGGTTTCGCGTCAAGGCCCAGAGCTCGGGATCCAGCTGTCGCCACACGGGGTCGGCGGCGTGATTCCACGACGAACGCATGTCCAGGGCCAGTTCGGCCAGGGAATGGAATCCCTCGATATCCGTAGGGAGCAGCAGTTGCTTCGGATGGCTGGATGGGATGGGATCATTCATGTTGGCTCCGTTGATAGTGTGCAGGATCTGATTCCCGCGTTCCGCTGCGCTCCTGATCGAGGGCGCGCCCCGCCTCAGCCGGCCAGGTCCTGCGTCACGGAGGGGGTCTGGTTTCCGGATTCCTTCGCGGCTGCGCCGCCATGATCCGCGCCCAACATCATGTACATGGCGGGCACGACGAACAGTGTGAACAAGGTGCCGATCGACAGTCCTGTGGCGATGACCAGGCCCATGCTGAAACGGCTCACCGCGCCCGCACCGCTGGCGGTGACCAGGGGCATCACGCCGAACACCATGGCTGCGGTCGTCATCAGGATCGGCCGCAGGCGCAGGCCGGCGGCATGTTTGATGGCATCGAGCTTGCTCTGGCCTTCGTGCTGCAGATTATTGGCAAACTCCACGATCAGGATGCCGTGCTTGGAGATCAGGCCGATCAGGGTCACCAGGCCCACTTCGGTGTAGATGTTCAGCGTGGCATGACCCACGCCGAGGTTGATGAACAGGAGCGCGCCCGAGATGGCCATGGGCACCGACACCAGGATGATGAAGGGGTCGCGGAAGCTCTCGAACTGTGCGGCCAGCGCCAGGAAAATGATCACCAGGGCAAAGAAAAAAGTCAGCAGCAGACCACCTGATTCCTGGGTGAACTGACGCGACGGGCCGGCGTAGTCGAAGGAGTAGCCGGCCGGCAGCGTACGCTGCGCCAGTTGCTTCAGGGTGTCCAGTGCCTGACCCTGCGAGATGAAGGGCAGGGCCACGCCCTGGATGGTGGCTGAATTGGCCTGCTGAAAGTGGTTGATCGACTCGGGCGTCACCGCTGTGCTCAGCTTCACCACGGTGGACAACGGGACCATGCTTCCACTGCTGGTGCGCAGCTGGTAATGCATGAGTTGATCCGGATTCAGCCGGAAGCGCTGATCGACCTGGGGGATGACCTTGTAGGAACGTCCTCCCAACTCGAAAAAGTTCACATAGCCGCCGCCCAGCATGGCTGACAGCGCCGAACCGATGTCCTCCATGTTCAGGCCCAGTTGCGCCGCCATGTTGCGGTCGATCTCGATGCGGGTCTGCGGCAGGTCGAGACGCAGGTCGGACTGCAGAAAAATGAACTGTCCGCTCTTCTGTGCCTCCTGCAGGAATTTTTGCGAGACGTCATAGAGCTTGTCGAACGACTCGGAGGTGGTGATGACGAACTGGATCGGCACGCCACGGGCACCGGGCAGCGGCGGGGGCTGGAATACCGCGATTTGCGAGCCGGCGATGTGGCTCAGCTTGCCTTGCAGCACCGGCTGCAGCGTCGAAGCGGTCCGGGTACGGGCATCCCAGGGTTTGAGCACCATGCCGCCGATGACCTGGGCGGGTGAGTTGAGCTGGAACACATGGTCGGTCTCGCTGAATCCCTTGAACACGTCAAAAATCTGGCTGGCATAGAGTTGCCGCTGGTCGACCGTGGCCGTGGGGTTGTTGAACGCGATGCTGATCAGCACGCCCTGGTCTTCCTGCGGCGCCAGCTCGGACATCGAGGTGGAATACAGATAGTAGATGGAACCCAGAATGATGGCCGACATGACCAGCGTGACCGGCAGGTGATTGAGCGATCCCTGCAACAGATGCTCATAGCGTCTGTGAAACCGGTCGAAGCCGCGATCGAGAAACAGGACCAGCCGGTCCTGCCAGTTGCGGCTCTGGGGGTTGGGCGCCTTCAGCAGGCGCGAGCACATCATCGGCGACAAGGTCAGCGCAATCACCGCCGACATGAGGACGGTGCCCACCAGGGTAAAGGCGAACTCGGTGAACAACGCTCCCGTCAGTCCGCCCATGAAGCCAATGGGAACGTACACGGCCACCAGCACGATCGCCATCGCGATAATGGGATTGGCCAGTTCACGCGCGGCACGCAGCGCCGCATCCATGCGCGACATGCCATTCTCGAGATGGCGGCTGACGTTTTCCACGACGATGATGGCGTCGTCGACCACCAGGCCGATGGCCAGCACGATCGCCAGCAGCGTGAGCAGATTGATCGAATAACCCAGCGCCAGCATCACGGTGAAGGTGCCGACAATGGACAGCGGAATGGCGATCAGCGGGATGATCACCGAGCGCAGGGAGCCGAGAAAGACGAACACGACGGCAGTCACGATGAGGATGGCTTCGACCAGGGTCTTGACCACTTCATTGATCGAGGAATCCACGAATTTGGTCGAGTCGTAGATGATGCTGCCCTGCAGGCCGGTCGGCAGTTGCGACTGGATCTCGGGCATGACCTTGCGCACGCGGGCGATGACGTCGAGCAGGTTGGCGCCCGGCGCGACCTGGATCCCGACGAACACCGAAGGTTTGCCGTCGAAGGCGACGGTGGTGTCGTAATCGTCGGCGCCGAGCGAGACGGCGGCCACATCGGTCAGCCTGACGACCTGCCCGTTGACCGACTTCACAACCAGATTCCTGAAACCCTCCAGGGAATTCAGGTTGGTATTGGCCGCCACATTGATCTGGACCATCCGGCCCTTGGAGTTCCCGGTGGAGGACAGGTAGTTGTTGGCGGCCAGGGCCGAATACACGTCGGCCGCGGTCAGGTTGTACGCGGCCAGTTTTTGCGGATCGAGCCAGGCGCGCAGGGCAAAGTTCTTCGCGCCCAGGACCTCGGCGGTCTGCACGCCATCCACGGCCTGCAGCCTGGGCTGCACCGAGCGGTTGATGTAATCGGTGATCTGATTGGGTTTGAGAACGTTGCTGTTGAAACCGATATACATCGCATCGATGGTCTGACCGATGCTGATCGACAGGACGGGCGTCTGCGACTGCGGCGGCAGCTGGTTGAGTACCGAATTCACCTTGGCGGTGATCTCGGTCAGCGCCTTGTCGGGGGCGTAGTTCAAGCGCAGGTTGACCGTGATGGTGCTCATTCCCTGCACGCTGCTCGATGTCATGTAATCGATGCCGTTGGCCTGGGCGATGGCATTTTCCAGCGGGGTGGCGATGAAGCTCGCCACCAGGCTGGCGTCGGCGCCCGGGTAGACGGTGGTCACCGTGACCACGGCGTTTTGTGTATAGGGATACTGCAGCACCGGCAGCAAGCCGAACGAGCGGAGCCCGAGCACCAGGATCACCAGACTGACCACGGTGGCCAGTACCGGACGCTGGATGAAGATATCCGTGAATTTCGTGTTCATCGCTGCGGCCTTCAGGGAGTGGGCACGTCCGGATCGGGACTGTCGGAAGGCTGGATGCTGTTATTCACCGTGATGGGAGAGCCATTGCGCAGCTTGAGCTGGCCGGCGGTCACCACGGTTTCGCCCGCTTTCACGCCCTTGAGGACAGCGACCTGATCGCCGCGTGTCAGCCCGGTCGTGATGAAGCGCTGCTGCACCGTCAGCCCGGACTTGCCCTCCGCCCCGCTCCCCTTCCCCCCGCCCGTCACGATGAACACCGTGGCGCCATAGGGGTTGTAGGTCACCGCGGCATTCGGCAGCGTGACGTAGGACGCAGGCTGTCCCCGACTGAGGCGAACCGTAGCGAACATGCCCGGCAACAGGATGCCGTCGGGGTTGGCCAGACGGGCGCGCACCTTGAGATTGCGCGTGGCGGGGTCGATCTGCGGCTCGATGGCGGTCACTCTGCCACTGAAGGCATGGTCAGGAACGGCGCTGGTTTCGACCTGCGCCGGCATGCCCACCTGGATCAAACCGATCTGGCTCTGCGGCACGGTGAAATCGATGTCCATCGGGTCGAGCATCTGCAGCGTGACCACGGCGGTGCCGGGTGCCAGATACTGGCCCAGATTCACCTGGCGGATGCCAAGCTGGCCGGGAAACGGCGCACTGATCGTCTTCTGCGCAATCAATGCCTTTTGTGCCGCCACCTGGGCCAGCGTGCTCTTCAGCGTGGCGCGGTCGGTGTCCACCGCGGCCTGGCTGATCGCCTGAATCCTGAGCTGTGCCTCGTCGCGCTTGAGATTGAGCTCGGCCAGCGCGGCCTGGGCTTCCGTCTGGGCCAATTGCGCTTTCAGCGGGGCGGGATTGAGTTCGACCAGCGTCTGGCCAAGACGCACTTTCTGTCCGGAGTCGAATTGAATCGACGTCACCAGCCCGCTGACTTCGGCGCTCAGCGACGCTTGCTTGCTCGCGCTGAAACTGCCCAGCGCTTCCACCGTCGGCTGCCAGACGCTTTCCTGCGCGACGACCATCGACACTGCCTGCGGCGGGTTGGACGTGCCCTTGATTCCTTTTTCGATCATGCTGGTCTTGAAACCCTGGAATGCCACCAGACCGCCCACGAGCACACCGGCGATGATGAGCATGATGATCATGCGTAGGGTTGTGCCTCGGGTCATCGCTTACTCCGTTTGTCCATTTTGTTGTCTGGATGCATCGAACAGGGGGCTCCTCCGTCACCGGATCGCGGCCGGCGCCGCGGCCGGCGTAGCGGGCGCATCCAGTACGCCGCCGCCCATGGCCTGGTACAGCGCCGCACTGTCGGCCAGGCGGGCGGCGCGGGTCGCAACCAGGTCGATACGGGTTTGTTGCGCCTGCTGCTGGGCCGTGAGCAGCTGCAGGTAGCTCGCCGCGCCCAGCTGGTGCTGCTGCTGCACCAGTTCGAGCGATGCCCGCGCCGAGGCCTCCGCGGTGGCCTGGGCCTGCAGGGCCTGGGCATCGTTGTCCAGTTGACGCAGCGCATCGGCCACGCTGCGCAGCGCTTCCAGCACGGTCTGCCGGTAATTGGCGCCAGCCGCCTGCAGGCTGGCTTCGGCCGCATTCGCCCCGGCTTTCAGACCGGCGTTGAACAGCGGCTGGGCGAGTTGCCCGGCCAGGGCCCAGATCACCGATCCGGGTCCGAACAGCGCACCGGTGGTCAGGGCCTGGGTGCCCAGACTGGCGCTCAGGTCGATCTGCGGATAGAGACTGGCAATGGCCACGCCGTACTGTGCCGTGGCCGCATGCAGCAAGGCGGTGGACGCCTGGATGTCGGGTCGCTGGCGCACCAGATCGGACGGCACCACCAGGGGGAGATGTTCAGGCAGGGTGAAATCGGCCAGCGTGAAGCGCGGGATATCGGCCTCGCCGGGCGCCTGCGCGGTCAGCACCGCCAGCAGATGATCGGCCTGTTCCAGCTTGTTGCGCAGGGGAGGCAGGCTGGCACGCGTCTGCTCCGCCTGGGTTTGCAGGGCCAGCACGTCCGCCCGGGCGGTGGCCCCCAGTTCAAAGCGCTTGCGCGCAATGTCGAGCTGGTCTTGCTGGGCCTTCAGAATGGCTTCAGTGGCCGCGATCTGCTCACCCAGCTGGGCTTGCCCGAACGCGGTGGTCACGACATTGCCGGCAAGGGCCAGGCGCGCGCCGGCCAGCTGGTAGGCCTGATAATCGGCCTGCGCGGCCAGTGCTTCGAGGGCGCGGCGGTTGCCCCCGAAGAGGTCCAAATTGTAGTTGACGACGACCCCGGCGTTGTACAGGTTGTACAGCGTCTGCTGATTTCCGTGTTCGCCACGGCCGGCCGCATTGACCTGGTTGCGGCTGGCACCCAGCCTGGCGTTAACGGTCGGATACAGGGTCGAGCCCGCCTGAGCCGCATGGAGTTGCTGCGCCTGGCGCAGCGTGGCTTCTGCCGCGGCCAGCGTGAAGCTCTCGTGCAATGCCCGCTTCACCAACGCGTCGAGCCGGGGCGAGCCGAATGCCGTCCACCACTCGGACGCGACGGCCTGGCCGGCTTCCAGGCTTTGTGCGCGCCCCTGTCCGACATCGGCCGAGGCCGTGCGGGCGGGCCGCTCGCCCTGCAGGTAGCGCTCGACCGCGGGCGCGTCCGGCGTCTTGAAATCGGGACCGACCGTCGTGCAGCCCGCCAGCACCATGATGCCGAGCAGACCCGGGGCATATCTGTGTAGGGGCAAGCTGAAATACCGCATCGATCGTATCCGGTTCATTGGGTTGACCCGTCGGAGCGCCGGGATTCATCGTCATCCACCAGTCAGATGTCCGGCGGGTGAATGATCCATCGTTTCGGGGCTTGTTCAGTATATGTCCAAGCTGTGTCACGCCTGTTGCGAAGAAGCTGTCAACGCATCGCTGACGATGGCCTGCGCTTCGGCCTGGATGCGATGCAGATGATTTTCGTCACGAAAGCTCTCAGCATAGATTTTGTAGAGGTTTTCGGTGCCGGATGGGCGTGCCGCGAACCAGCCACTCCCGGCAATCACCTTGAGGCCGCCAATCGGCGCATCGTTTCCCGGCGCCCGGGTGAGGATGGTCTGGATCGGCTCGCCGGCCAGTTCGGCAGACCGAACCTGCTGCGGCGAAAGCCGGGCCAGCTGCTGCTTCTGTTCCGCTGTCGCCGGCGCCTCGACGCGATCGTAGACCGGATTGCCCGCTTCGCGCGTCAGTTCGCGGTAGAGTTCGCCGGGGTCACGTCCCATGCGGGCGGCGATCTCCGCCGACAGCAAGGCCGGGACCATGCCATCCTTGTCGGTCGTCCAGACGCTGCCGTCCCGCCGGACGAACGAAGCCCCCGCGCTCTCTTCGCCGCCGAATCCCAGCGAGCCCTCGTACAAGCCTTCCACAAACCATTTGAATCCGACCGGCACTTCGTACAGTCTGCATCCGAGCTTCGCGGCGACGCGGTCGATCATCTGGCTGCTGACCACTGTCTTGCCCACTGCCGCCTGTTTGCTCCAGTTCGGCCGATGCTGGAACAGGTAATGAATGGCCACCGAAAGATAATGATTGGGCTGCAGCAAACCTGCGGTTCGGGTAACGATGCCGTGCCGGTCATGGTCGGTGTCGCAGGCGAAGGCGATGTCGAAACGATCCTTGAGGCCGATCAGGCCTTGCATGGCATAGGGCGAGGACGGATCCATCCGCACGCGGCCATCCCAGTCGAGCGTCATGAAGCGAAAGGCCGGATCGACGACTTCGTTCACGATCGTGAGATTCAGCCCGTAGCGCTCGGCGATCGCGCCCCAGTAATGCACGCCGGCGCCGCCGAGCGGATCCACGCCCATGTTGATGCCCGCTCCGCGGATCGCGTCCATGTCGAGCACGCTGTCGAGGTCGCTCACGTAAGCGTTGATGAAATCGTGCCGATGCGTGGTCGCTGCGCGTCGTGCCTGTTCGAGTGGTATCCGCTTTATCCCCTTGAGTCCATTTTCCAGAATCGCATTGGCCCGGGCTTCGATCCAGTCCGTGACGTCCTTGTCCGCCGGCCCGCCATTGGGCGGGTTGTATTTGAAACCGCCGCTGTCGGGCGGGTTATGCGAAGGGGTGATGACGATCCCGTCCGCCAGGCCGGTATCGCGGCCACGGTTGTACGTGAGGATCGCGTGGGAAATCACCGGCGTCGGCGTGTACTCGTCGTGCTCCGCGAGCATGACGTCCACTCCATTGGCCGCCAGCACTTCGAGTGCGCTGGCATAGGCCGGTTCCGACAAGGCGTGCGTGTCGATGCCCAGAAACAGCGGGCCATCGATGTGCCGCTGGCGGCGGTACTCGCAGATGGCCTGACTGATGGCCAGCACATGCCATTCGTTGAAACTGTTTTCGAACGCGGAGCCGCGGTGTCCCGAGGTACCAAATGCGACGCGTTGTCCGGGTACCGACGGATCGGGCTGGTTGCCGTAGTAGGCCGTGACGAGTCTCGGCACATTGACCAGCGTGGCGGCTTGCGCCGGCTTCCCCGCAAGCGGGCTTGTTTTCATTGTCGCACCTCGTGGTGGCACATGGAATCGCTCCGGTTCCGTCCATTGTGACATGGCCTTGCCTCAACGCATGGCTTCTTTCCGGACATCCCCGCATCGGGTCGGCAGCGCCCGATGCTCGCCTGCCTTGTCCCGTATTCCCGATGCTACTCGTGACACAGCTGCCTATCCAAAGTTCAAGAGATTCCGGGTTTCGTGTTGAAACGCCGTCGCGCCGTGGCATGCCGCCCGTGGTCGCTATTCAAACGGGATATTGATACCCTTAGAACTGGAGCAACCCTGAAATGCGAACGACGGCAGGGCCGTCCTGCCGTCATCCATCCATCCCCCAACGGAGTCACCATGAAAACCCCGCTACAGATCACCTTCCGCGACATGCCCTCTTCCGACGCGCTCGACATGCATATCCGCGAGAAGGCGCAGAAACTCGAACAGGCTTTTTCCGACATCGTCAGCTGCCGGGTCGTCGTCGACCAGCCCGCGAAACACCAACAGCAGGGCAAGCTGTTCAACGTCCGGATCGATCTTGGCGTGCCCGGAAAGCAGATCGTGGTCGACAAGCAGGAGAACGAGGATGCCTACGTCGCCTTGCGTGATGCCTTCGACGCCGCCAGACGGCAGTTGGAAGACTACGCGCGACAGTTGTGAACCCTTCCGCACCGGATGGGCGCGCAGACATGAACCCGGATCGCGCGCCGGTGCGGAATACGGCGAGCCTGGCCCGCAGGCTGCGCGATCCATCCTGCTACGATCATGCGGTCGGGCAGGTGCAGGTGATTGAAACGCATATCTCCTACGTCCTGCTCACCGGAGAATTCGCCTACAAGATCAAGAAACCGCTGGATCTCGGCTTTCTCGATTTCAGCAGCCTCGACAAACGGCTCCACGCCTGCCGTGACGAAGTGCGGCTCAACCGCCGGCTGGCGCCGGAACTCTATCTCGATGTCATTCCGATCACCGGCACGCCTGCCGCGCCGCACGTCAACGGCGTCGGCGCCGCATTCGAATATGCCGTGAAGATGCGTCAGTTCCCGCCTGACGCCACGCTCGACCGGCTCGATGCATCGGGCAGTATGAGCGGACGGCACGTCGAAGCCATTGCCGCCACGCTCGCCCGTTTCCATCTCGAAGGCTGCGCACGTGCCGGAGAAGAGAGTCCCTGGGGACATCCGGATGCCATCTGGCACCCGGTGGCGCAGAATTTTGCACAGATCGCGCCGCATCTGCACGACCCATCCGACCGCGCACAGCTCGACGCCCTGCAGCGCTATTGTGCAGCCGAGCACGCCCGCCTCGCTCCGCTCATGGCCGCGCGCAAGCGCGATGGCTTCGTACGCGAATGCCATGGCGATCTCCATCTGGGAAATCTTGCGTGGGTCGATGACCGGCTGCTGGTGTTCGACTGCATCGAATTCAATCCCGAACTGCGCTGGATCGATATCCAGTCCGAGATCGCCTTCTGCTACATGGATCTGCTGCAGCGCGGCCACGCCGAGTGGGCCTGGCTGTTCATCAACGCCTGGCTGGAGCAGACCGGCGACTATGCCGGGGTCGCCCTGCTGCGCTATTACGCGGTGTACCGCGCGCTCGTGCGCACCAAGATCGCCGCCATCCGCACCGCCCAGACCGCTGGAGACGAGCGCGACGCCGCGCTCGCCGACGTGCGTACGCTGTTGCATCTGGCCACGACGCTGACGCGCCTCCCGCCCCTCCGGCTCGACATCACGCACGGCCTCTCGGGCTCGGGCAAGACCACCGTCACGCACAAGCGGATGCAGGCGCCGGGCGCCATCCGCCTGCGCTCCGATGTCGAACGCAAGCGCCTGGCAGGCCTCGACGCCCTGGCCCGCAGCGGATCGGAGATCGGCCAGCAGCTGTATGCCGCCGACGCCACACGGCGCACCTATTCGCATCTGGCCCGATTGTCGGGCGCCATGCTGGATGCAGGCTGGCCCGTCATCGTCGACGCTGCGTTTATCGCCCGCTGGCAGCGCGATCTGCTGCGCGAGACGGCCGCGGCGCGCGGCGTGCCTTTCCATATTCTCGACTTTCAGGTACCGGTGGCCACCCTGCGCGAGCGTATCGTCCGGCGCGCACAGGCAGGCGGCGATGCCTCGGAAGCCAATCTGGCCGTGCTGCAGCATCAGCTCGATACCGGGGAAGCGCTCGACGCCAGCGAGCAGGCTGAGCGCGTCAGCATCGACCCATGAAATCAGCTTGAGACCTGAGGAACCATGCGCCAGGCCGCCACGTGCGGAGCACACATGGCGGCCTGGTCAGACACACGACTGACAATCAGATCGGGATGTGATTGCCCCAGCCCAGGTCGCGCGTATCGAGCTTGACGTGCCGCTTCACCAGGATGGGTTTGTCATGATCGAGAGAGACCGTGTCGTAATACTTTCCGACTGCGAACACCTGGGTCGCGCCCCCGTCCAGATTGGTTCTGAAGATCTGCAGGGCCGTCACGACGTTTGCCTGCTTCTTGTCATTGTCGTAGCTGACTTTATAGACGACCGCATTGCGCGTAAGCGGCGCGTGGTCGCTGTTGTGCTTGGGTAAAGTGTGGAAAAGCTCCTCCATCTCGGCCCTGTTATGGTCCAGCCACGTCATGTCCTTCCTGATTTCCGGACTGAACGCGGTGACCTTGTACTCGAATTGCTGATCGCACAGCCCCAGAAACTCCGAATAGTCGTTCCGATCCAGTGCCGTGCAAGTCTGATAAACCAGCTCTTCAACAGTCGTCCTGTCTGTGTTCATGAATTGCTCCTTGAAATATCGTTTGAAAATCAATGTGTAGCGACTGCTCCGCCGCTGAACGTTCATCGTTCAGCCAGGCGGAACGTCAGGCTGGCTGCGCAACGTCTTTCTCCTGGTGCGCGGGAGCGGTGGCCTGCGGCTTTGAATCAGCTATTTTGCGCGTTGAATCAGAGGAACTGCGGCCCATCCACGCGCTCCACTCCTCCAGATAGTGGCGCATCCCTACTTCGTCGTGAATCAAATTGTCTTCCTCGCGCGCATGCAGCACATACATGGGATCGCTGCCCCTGGCCATGGCCATGCCCTGTCCGGAAGAAGCCAGCAGGTCCTCGTGCAGGTTGCGGCCGAATGGGCTCCAGATCGTGGCGGCATCCTTCTCTCGCTGCTTGCGCACTTCGGGGGTGTCGCTCTTGAGACCCAGTATCCGGAACTCGAGCAGGACGCGATCCGGGCCGAGCGGAATATAGGAATCGATCCGCAACACGGAAGTACGCAGGTTGTAGGTGATGCAGGGGAAAAGGTCTACCAACTTCCAGCCATTTGGCGGCAGCTTCGGCCAGCCAAGCGTCGAGTGGCCGCTACCCGTGTAGGCATCGTACGAGACATTCATCGAGCCCACCGAAGCATGGCCGTTGGGGAAGGCCGTGTACTTGCGCTGGAAATATCCGGACTTCGGATCCAGCATGCCTGTAATGCGATTATGGTAGTGCAGATAGTCGTGATAGAACTCCTGGTTGGTGTCGTGGATCAGCTTGAAGTTCGTACGCAGCGTGGCCTGGTAATACCACAACACCTCCAGAGGTTCGGTCTCCAGTTCCGGCATCATGTAATCCAGGGCTGAACCGATATGCGCTGAAAGCGGGGCGCAGGAGTCGTCGAGGTTGACCCACACGAAACCGCCGTAACCCACTTCCGTTTTCACTTCCCTGAGGCCCACATCGCTTTCGCAGATGCGATCCTGGTAGCCGGCTTTCCCGCGGGGAATATCCACGCAATCGCCTTTTGCATCGAAGGCCCACTGGTGGAAAATGCACACCAGCTTCTTGGCGTTGCCGGAGGGCTCATACACCAGGAGGTTGCCACGGTGAGGACAGATATTGTAGAAGGTGCGGATCTTCATATCCTCCCCGCGCATGATCACAAGCCGGGTACCGCCCGGGTGTTCATAGGTACGAAAATCATGGGGGTTCGCCACCTCGCTTTCGTGGGCGGCAAGCATCCAGACCTTCTTGAAAATCTTTTCTTTTTCCTCCTCAAAGATGGCCGGGTCGGAGTAAATCTTCGGATCCGCGTAATGAGTCGACGGAAGATTGGGTTTCTGTGTCCACTGCTTGCTGTTGCGTGACATGATAGCGCTACCTCCAGGTTGTGTAATTCAGGATAAAACCATGCGAATATTGCATGGTTGAATAGCCTAAAGCGACAACCGTGCCAACTCACAACCAGCCTTGTAATCAAGGGGGAATACACGTCATCGAGGCAAGCATCGGGGGAAATTCCGCCCCCACTTCGAAGCCCGGAATCCGGCCGCGGACAAGACACAATATAAATTTATATGTGTATTTAATTATCTGATTAGCAATATAAATTACCCATTTTTCTGGAGGCGCTTCCGGGTTCGGATCGAGGTCGGCCACGCCTGTCGAAGGCGCCCTTCAAGGCGTGGTGAAATCGGTTTTCATGTCCGGCATCACAAACGAAACCGTTGCCGGAGGACACCCGGATTCAGGGCACAATGTGCGCTTTCGTTACACTCTGTCATGTGACATCCCGGCTTGTCCGTCGCGCCGTATCGAGCGCCGGCCATGGAACCATGACATTTCACGGCTTGTCGAACCAACCCTCACGCCGACGGCAGGCTCCATGGAAAAAATCAGCCCCGAGGAGAGGCGCCCGCGCCTGAACCCGTAAAAAAGGCGTTGGCGGAAGGGAGTGGGAGTCGAACCCACCCGGGAATGGCTGACACCCCCAACCGGATTTGAAATCCGGCCGCACCACCAGGCACGCTTCCCTTCCAGTTGAACCCTGATTCTCCGCCCGGCCGATTCAGACGGCAGCATCCCTCCTGTCAAACAGGTCCGCATTACGCAGTCTGTGTGCTTCGCGCACGCGCCGCGTGTAGCCCACCCGGTCGAAGAATTCCAGCACCTGCACCGCGCGTTTACGGCTCAAGCCGCTGCGGTCACGGAATTCGGCGGCACGCGTCTCGCCGGCCAGGTGTTCCAGTTCCTGCACCAGCGCCGCGAGTTGTACCATGCTTTCCGGCAGATAAAACAGATCGCGCACCACCTGGTAGAGCGTGCCCTGACGCGCCAGCTTTTGCAGCAGACGCCGCATCGATGCCTCGTCGTGCCCCGCGCGCCGGGCCAGATCGCGCACCCAGGGCGGGTCGAAGGCCGTTTCCGCCAGCCAGGGGCGGATGCGCCGGTAGAGCGCATCCTCCTCGCGGGTGAGCGTTATACTGTGCGTGGGCAGATGCAGCCAGGCTCCCCTGCGCTGCAGGGTACCCGCCGTCAGCATGGCGTCGACCAGCACGGCAAACACCGCAGCCGGCAGCATCGGCATGAACATGCGCCGGGCGCGCGACGCATCCGGGCCCAACTCATCGGGAAAGCGTTCGTGAAAACCCGTGAGATCGGTATGCAGCCTGTCCTGCAGACTTGCCCAGTGCACCGCGGAAAATGCCCAGGTCGCCTGGCCAGCGCGCACCCGTACACTGTCGCCAGGCAGATGTGCAGCCGGATCCTTGCAGTTCCAGAGCACGGCAAGCCGGTCGAGGTCGAGCCCGCGCAGCGCGAGCAGCTGGCGCAGGCACTGCGTGGGATCAGGCAGGCTCAGTGCGGCGAGTTCCGCCAGCCGCAAGGGGGTCTTGCGCTTGCGCGCCGGCGCATCGGGGTCCAGTACCCGGCCGCCACCGAGCGTATGGCGCGCGTCGGCATCGCGCACGACGAAACGATCGCCGTGAAGCACGCCAAGTGGACGGTCTGCAACCAGTTGCGCCAGCATGCTGTCGCCCGGGGCCAGGCTCTCGCCTTCCAGCAGCGCCACCCGGGCCATGACGTGCGCCGCCCCCAGGTGCAGGTGAACGGGGGTCCAGTGCGTGAGCACCGCAGGCGCCCGCGGCGACAGCGTCAGCCGCACGTCGAACCGCGTGCTCGGCGCGTGCAGGCGCGGTGCCACGATCCAGTCGCCCCGTGCGATGTCGTCCTTGCCCGCGCCGTGAAGGTTCAGGGCACAGCGCTGCCCCGCCTGTCCCCGCTGCGCCGGACGGTTCATCACATGCAGGCTGCGCAGGCGCACCGGCCGGCCGGATGGTGTCACCATCAGGTCGTCGCCTGTCTCGACGCTGCCGGAAAATACGGTGCCGGTGACGATGGTGCCCGTACCTTTCAAGGTGAAGCTTCGGTCGACCGCCAGCCGGAACCCGCCGTCGGCCGTCAGCACGGGCATGGCCTGCGCGACTTCGTGCAGATGCGTGCGCAGGGCATCCACCCCCTGCCCGCCCGGCGCGCAAACCGGAAAGACAGGGATGTTTGCGAGTGCCGTTTCGGCCAGCAGTTGATGCAGCTCGCGCTCGACCTCGGCGAGCCGCCCGGGTTCGACCCGGTCGATCTTGGTCAGCGCCACCGCGCCGCGCGCAATGCCGAGCAGGTGAAGAATGGCGAGATGTTCATGCGTTTGCGGCATCACGCCATCATCCGCCGCCACCACCACTAGGGCGAAATCGATCCCGGCCGCGCCGGCGAGCATGGTGTGGATGAAGCGCTCATGACCGGGCACGTCGATGAAACCCAGTACCCCGCCGCTGGCCAGCGGCTGGTAGGCATACCCCAGTTCGATCGAAATACCGCGTGCCTTCTCGGCGGCGAGCCGATCGGTGTCGATGCCGGTGAGCGCATGCACCAGCGTCGTCTTGCCGTGATCGATGTGCCCGGCGGTGCCGACGATCATGTCCGGGCTGCCGTCAACGCTGCGAGTTGGGCCAGGAAATCCGCTTCGTCTTCTACGGCAAGACAGCGCAGGTCGAGCCGCAAGGCACCGTCGGCGATACGGCCGATCGCGGGCACGGGCAGCCCGCGCAGCGCCGCTTCGATCTCGTGCAGCACGCCGCGTTTCCGGGTGCCCGGCCGCACGACCAAGGCGTGGCTCGGCAATCGGTCGATCGGCAGCGAGCCGCTGCCGATCTGCGACAGCGCCGGCTCGGCGGACACGCGCACCGGCCAATCGAGCAGCGCCTGCTGCAGGTGCGGCAGCAGACGCTCGGCCTGCATCCGGATGTCGTCCGGCGGCCGCGTCAGCAGACGCAGCGTGGTGAGCCGCTCGGCCAAGCGGTCGGGATCGCGATACAGGCGCAGCACCGCTTCGAGCGCCGCCAGCGTCAGCTTGCCGACACGCAGCGCGCGCTTGAGCGGGTTTTTCTTGATGCGCTGGATCAGCGCGCGGCGGCCGACCAGGATGCCGGCCTGCGGCCCGCCCAGCAGCTTGTCGCCGCTGAAACTGATCAGGTCGGCCCCGGCTGCCAGCGACTCCTGGGGCGTCGGTTCGTGCGGCAGGCCGAAGCGCGCCAGATCGGTGAGCGTGCCGCTGCCGAGGTCGATCACGAACGGCAGGCCGCGCGCGTGCGCAAGCTGCGCCAGTTCCGTCTCCGGCACACTGGCGGTAAATCCCTGGATGGCGTAGTTGCTGGCGTGCACCTTCATCAGCATGGCGCTGCGCGGGCCGATGGCGTCCTCGAAGTCGCGCAGGTGGGTGCGATTGGTGGTGCCGACCTCGACCAGCTTCGCGCCGGCGCGACTCATGATGTCCGGCACGCGGAACGCGCCGCCGATTTCCACCAGTTCACCGCGCGAGACGATCACCTGCCTGCGCAGGGCAAGCGTGTTGAGCAGCAGGAACACCGCTGCCGCGTTGTTATTGACCACGGTCGCGGCTTCGGCGCCGGTGAGTTCGCACAGCACGCTCTCTATCACGTCGTCGCGGTCGCCGCGACCGCCGGTCGCAAGGTCGTATTCCAGCGCGCAGGGATGGCGCGCAGCCAGCAGCAGCGCTTCCACTGCTTCTTCCGGCAGCGGCGCGCGTCCCAGGTTGGTATGCAGCACCGTGCCGGTGAGATTGAACACCCGTTTCAGGCGGGGCGCATGGCGCTGCGACAAATGCGTGGCAAGCCGGGCCGTCACCGCAGGTTCGGTGTAATCGACCCGGTCGCCGCTGCGCGCCGCCCGTCGGACACGGTCGAGCACGCTGCGCACGCCGGCCAGCACCGATTCGCGGCCATACTCGGCTATCAGCGGGGAAACGGCCGTCCAGTTGAGGACACGATCGACCGAGGGCGGACGGGGGGCGCTATGCACGATAGACAATCCCTGGTTGGTGAGT
>ERZ778021.1266-NODE-1266-length-31262-cov-5.748838_pt1 | contig 31262 bp, 31 predicted proteins | sample MGYA00375751_ERZ778021 | MGnify/ENA primary metagenome ERZ778021 (study PRJEB29350, sample SAMN05389814) | bioreactor metagenome | isolation source: Thiocyanate stock bioreactor | place: South Africa: University of Cape Town | collected 2013-08-29 ... | reverse complement strand
TCATCGTGTTGCCGACGAAGTGCATCCGTTCCGGCCCGATCCCTTCGGCCCGCAGGTTGCCGATCGCCTCCTCGGAATGGAGGAAGAGGTGGGAGCCGAAGCGGTCGGCGACGATCCGGTTCACCTCCTCGGGCATCGTCAGGTCGAAGCTGCGCAGGCCGGACTCGATGTGGGCTATGGGCACGCCCATCTTCACCGCGGTGAGGACCGCCGCCAGGGTCGAGTTGACGTCGCCGGGGACGACCAGCAGATCGGGCTTCTCCGCCTCGATCACCGGCTCCAGCCGCTCCATCGTGCGGGCGGTCTGCTGGGCGTGGGTGCCGGAGCCGACCTCGAGCATGTGGTCGGGGGCGGGCACGCCGAGCTCCTCGAAGAAGATCTCCGACATCCCCCGGTCGTAGTGCTGGCCGGTGTGGACGATCGCGTGCCGTCCCTCGGGCAGGCGGCCTTGCATCGCCGAGATCACGGGGGCCGTCTTGACGAAGTTGGGTCGGGTGCCGACGACGTAGAGGATCCTCATCGGCCTGCCACACTACCCAGGCGTTGCAGGATCGACGCACGAGGGCGCGCCGAGGCGCCCGCTCTGCTTCAATGTCGAGCCCGTATGCCGAAGATGAAAACCCATTCGGGCGCCAAGAAGCGCTTCAAGAAGTCCGCCACCGGCAAGATCCGCGGCCGGCACGCCGGACTCAGCCACATCCTGGAGAAAAAGTCTCCGGGAAAAAAGCGCGCCAAGGCCCGGCCCGCGGAGATCGCGAAAGCTGACGTGCCTAACGTCCGCAAGCTTCTCGGAGGCGGCAGGTGAGCCGCGTCAAGCGCAGCGTCCACGCACGCAAGAAGCGCCGCAAGGTGCTGAAGGAAGCCAAGGGCTACTTCGGGCGCAAGCACTCTTCCTACCGGTTCGCCAAAGAGCAGGTCCAGCGGTCGGGCATGTACGCCTACCGGGACCGTCGCAACAAGAAGCGGACCTTCCGCCGTCTCTGGATCACGCGGATCAACGCCGCCGCGCGCCAGGAGGGCATGAGCTATTCGGAACTGATCAACGGCCTGAGCAAGGCCGAGGTCGAGGTGAACCGCAAGATGCTGGCCGAGATCGCCGTCTCGGACCCGGAGGGGTTCCGCCGATTCGTGGAGATAGCCCGGGAGGGTGCGGCCGCCTGAGCGCAGGCTGACACTTCTGAACTCTTCCGGGCGGGCCGCAAATTTGCGGCCCGTTTTCGTTTGGGAACGCAAAGTGATGATCGAAAGCAAAGACAACGAGAAGCTGAAGCTGGTCCGCAAGCTGCGGGAGCGCAAGCACCGCGAGCGTCAGGGTCTGTTCGCGACCGAGGGCGAGGACCTGCTCGAGGCGGGGCTCGCCGCGGGCGCCCGGCCGCAGTTCGTGCTGATGGCTACCGGGGCGGGGATCCCCGCCGGCGACCTGCCGGTCGACGTGGTCCCGCAGGACCTGCTCGCCTCGGTCTCGGCGCTCGGCTCGGGGACCAGGGCGATCGCGGTCTGGCCGCTGGCCGAGGCCGCCGCCCCGCAGGCGCCCTGCGTCTACCTCGACGCGGTCGGCGACCCCGGCAACGTCGGCGCGATCGTCCGCACCGCCCACGCGCTGCTCGACGCCACGGTCGCCCTCGGTCCCGGCTGCGCCGACCCGTACGGTCCGAAGGCGGCCCGGGCCAGCATGGGATCGATCTTCGCCCGGCCGCCGGCGCTGGTCGCCGGGGTCGAGGAGACGCCCGCGCCGCGGGTCGCCCTGGTCGCCCACGGCGGCGACGGGCTCGCCGCGCTGAGCCGCGCCGCGACCCTCTGCCTGGGCGCCGAGCGGGAGGGCTTGCGGCCCGAGGTGGTCGCCGCCTGCGACGCCGAGGTGACGATTCCCCTGCGCGCAGGGGCGGAGTCGTTGAACGTCGCCGCCGCCGCGGCTGTAGCGTGCGCGCGGATGAGCGAGGAGCGGGCCAGTGCTTGAGCAGATCGAGAACCTCCGGGTCGCCGGCACGGAGGCGATCGTCGCCGCCTCCTCGAGCGCCGCGCTGGAGGAGCTGCGGGTCAAATACCTGGGGCGGAAAGCCGAGCTGACCCAGATCCTGCGCGGCATCGCCGACCTGCCGCCGGAGGAACGCGGCCCGGTCGGCGGCGCCGCCAACAAGGCCCGCAAGGAGCTCGAGGCGCTGATCGAGCAGAGCGCCGAGCGCCTCGATGCGGCCGAGCTCGACGCGAGGCTGGTCGCCGACCGGGTCGACGTCACCTTGCCCGGCGCGCCGTCGCGGCCACTCGGCCACCAGCACCTGATCGCCCGCACCACGCGGCTGATCGAGGACATCATGGTCGGGCTCGGCTACGAGGTCGCCGAAGGCCCGGAGATCGAGCACGACTACTACAACTTCACCGCCCTGAACCACCCCGCCGACCACCCGGCGCGGATGCTCCAGGACACCTTCTACATCCAGTCCCACCCCGACGTGCTGCTGCGCACCCACACCTCGCCGATGCAGATCCGGGCGATGGAGACGCAGGCGCCGCCGATCTTCATCGTCATCCCCGGCAAGGTCTACCGGCGCGACTCCGACGCCACCCACAGCCCGATGTTCCACCAGATGGAGGGGCTCGCGATCGCCGAGGGCCTCACCCTGGCCGACCTGCAGGGGACGCTGCTGGCGATGTCGCGGGCGCTCTTCGGCGACACCCGCGAGGTGCGGCTGCGGCCCCACTACTTCCCCTTCACCGAGCCGAGCGTCGAGGTCGACGTCTCCTGCTTCCAGTGCGAGGGCACCGGCCTGCTGCCGGGCGGCGAGCGCTGCAACCTCTGCAAGGGCCAGGGCTGGATCGAGATCCTCGGCGCCGGGATGGTCGACCCGAACGTGCTCGGCTTCGTCGAGGAGAACGGCTACGACCCGGAGCGGGTGCAGGGCTTCGCCTTCGGCCTCGGGATCGAGCGGGTGGCGATGCTGCGGCACTCCATCCCCGATCTGCGCAGATTCTTCGACAACGATGTACGGATGCTGGAGCAGTTCGCATGAGGGTCCCGTACACCTGGCTGAAGGAGTACTGCGACCCGGGATCATCTCCGTGGGCCTTGGCCAACCGGCTGGTGATGACCGGCACCGAGGTCGAGCGGATCGACGTCGTCGGCCCGCCGAAGCCGGACAACTTCGTCGTCGGCAAGGTGACCGAGGCGGTCCAGCACCCGGACGCCGACCGGCTGCGGGTCTGCACGGTCGAGACCGGCGAGGACGGCCCGCGGACGATCGTCTGCGGCGCCCCCAACGTCGCCGCCGGGCAGACCGTCGCGGTGGCGCTCCCCGGGGCGCGGATGCCGGGCGGCGAGAAGCTGCGCAAGGCGAAGCTGCGCGGGGTCGCCTCGGAAGGGATGATCCTCGCCGCCGACGAGCTCGAGATCGGCGACGACCACGACGGCACGCTGGTGCTCGACGACGCGCTCGCCGCGGGCACCCCGCTCGCCGCGGTGATCCCGCTGGCCGAGCCGGTGCTGGAGATCGAGGTCACCCCGAACCGCAGCGACTGCTTCGGCGTCTTCGGCGTCGCCCGCGAGGTCCACGCGGTGACCGGCGCACCGCTCGCCGCCGCGCCCTGGGCCGACGACGCTCCCGCGACCGGCGCAGGCGACGTGAACGACTTCGCCAAGGTCACGGTCGAGGTCCCCGAGCTCTGCCCGCGCTTCACCGCCCGCGTCTTCACGGACGTGAAGGTCGGGCCTTCGCCGCTGTGGCTGCAGGAGCGGCTCTCGGCGGCCGGGATGCGGCCGATCTCCAACGTCGTCGACATCACCAACTACGTGATGCTGCTGACCGCGCAGCCGCTCCACGCCTTCGATCTGGCCAAGGTCCCGGGCGGCGAGCTGACCGTCCGCGCGGCGCGGCCGGGGGAGAAGATGACCACCCTGGACGGGGTGGAGCGGGAGCTCGACGCGGAGACCGTGCTGGTCTGCGACCGCGAAGGGCCGAGCGGGATCGCGGCGCTGATGGGCGGCCAGGTCTCCGAGGTCTCCGACGCGACCACCGAGGTGTTGCTCGAGGTGGCGAACTGGAACGGGGCGAACGTGCTGCGGACCTCGCGCCGGCTGGCGCTGCGCTCGGAGGCCTCGGCGCGGTTCGAGAAGCAGTTGCATCCGGCGCTGACGCTGCGGGCCCAAGCGATCGCTTCGCGCCTGCTGGTCGAGTTGGCGGGTGCCACCCTAGTTCCGGGCACGATCGACGTCGCCGCGCCCGAGCCGGAGCCGCGGACGCTGCGGCTGCGCGGCGCCCGGGTGAGCGGGATCCTCGGCATGGAGATCCCGCAGGCCGACCAGGTCACCTACCTGGAGCGCCTCGGTTTCGGCGTCGAGGGCGACGGTTCCGACCTCGAGGTCAGCGTGCCGCCCGACCGCTACTACGACGTGACCCGCGAGATCGACTTGATCGAGGAGGTCGGCCGGCTCCACGGCTTCGACCGCCACCTGCCGACGACGCTGCCCACGGTCGGCGCGGGCAAGGTCGGCCGGCTGAACCGGACCCAGCGGCTGCGGCGGCGGGCCGAGGACGAGCTGCGCCAAGCGGGCGGCCTCGACCAGATCGTCGGCTGGAGCTTCACCGATCCCGGCGAGGCCGGGCGCCTGCGGATCGTCGAGCCCGACCCGCGCGCCGACCCGATCCTGATCGCCAACCCGCTCTCCGACGAGGGCGCGGCGATGCGGACGACCCTGCTCGGCTCGCTGCTCGACGTCGCCTCCCGCAACCTGGCGCGGGGGCGCGAGGCGGTGGCGCTGTTCGAGGCGGGCGCGGTCTACCTGCGCGGCGCCCCGCCGGAGAGCGGCGGCCCGCCGGCGGGCAACTTCCCCGGCGACACCGCGGCCCCGGCGACCGAGCCGCACCGCTACGGCGCGCTCGCGGTCGGGCCGTTGGTGCCGAAGTCCTGGCACGGCGGCGGCGAGCCGGTCGACTTCTTCGCCTTGAAGGGAGTGCTCGAGGCGCTTGCGGCAGGGCTCGGCGCCCCGGCCCTGGAGTACGAGCCCGCGGCGGAGCCGTTCCTGCACCCGGGCCGCAGCGCCGCGGTCTCGCTCGCCGGCGCCCCGCTCGGCTGGCTCGGCGAGGTCCACCCGCTGGTCTGCCGGACCTGGGACATCGACGCCGCGGTCGCCTTCGAAATCGATGCTGCCCCGCTGCTCGCCGCGGCGACCCTGGGCGAGGAGGAGTTCGAGGACCTGACCACTTTCCCGGCGATCCGCCAGGACCTCGCGATCGTCGCCCCGACCGAGGTGAGCGCGGCGAAGATCCGCGAGACGGTGATCGAAGGGGGCGGCGAGCTGCTGCAGAGCGTCGAGCTCTTCGACCGCTACGAGGGCGCCCAGGTCAGCGAGGGCAAGGTGAGCTTGGCGTTGCGGCTCGAATTCCGGGCGTCGGATCGCACGCTCGCCGACGACGAGATCACTGGCGTCCGCGCCGCGATCGCCGCCGACCTCGAGGGCATCGACGCACAGATCCGCGGCGCGAGCGGTGCCGGCGGGGAGTCGATCGATGAGTAGGCAAGGGGCCCAGCCGCTCGACGGGACGCCCGCGGCGCGGGTGCTGGTCGCCGGAGCGAACGGGTTCACCGGCGCGCTGGCGGCGAAGATCGTCTGGGAGCACCCGCGGCTGGAGCTGGTCGCGGCGACCTCGCGCTCCGACGCGGGCAAGCGGATCGACGAGCTCTACCCGCGCTACCGGGTGCCGCTGACGCTGACCGAGCTCGACCTGGACGACATCGGCGCGTTGGGGATCGACGCGGCGATCGTCGCCTACCCGCACGGCGCCGCCGCGCGCACCGACGCCGTCCTGCGCGCGGCCGGGGTGAAGGTGGTCGACCTCTCGGCCGACTTCCGGCTGCGCGACATCGACACCTACCAGCGCTGGTACGGCGAGCACGGCGCGCCCGACCTCTTCGGCACCGGCGTCTACGGGCTGACCGAGATGTATCGGGAGGAGCTGCGCGGCGCCGACCTCGTCGCCACCCCCGGTTGCTACCCGACCGCGACCGTGCTCGGGCTCGCGCCGCTGGCCGAAAAGGGGCTGCTCGGCGAGGTCTTCGTCGCGGCGATGCAGGGGACCTCGGGGTACGGGCGCTCCAGCGACGACCTCGTCCACTACTCGGCGATGACCGAGAACGCCTTCCCCTACAAGACCGAGGGGCATCGGCACCGGCCGGAGATCGAGCAGGAGCTGGCGGCGCTGGGCAGCCCGGCGGACGTCACCTTCGTGCCGCACCTGCTGCCGCTCGACCAGGGCGAGCTGGCCACCTGCTTCGCGACACTCGCCGAGGCGACCTCGCGGGAGGCGATCGTCGGCCTCTACGAGGAGCGTTACGCCGAGGAGCCCTTCGTCCGGGTGCTCGACGGGCCGCCGAACCTGCGGGCGCTGCGCGACACCAACGAGTGCCACGTCTACGTGACCGTGGAGGAGCGGGGGAGGGTGATGGCCTTCTCGGCGATCGACAACATCTGGAAGGGCGCCTCCGGCCAGGGCGTTCAAAACATGAACCTCATGTTGGGACTCGACGAGACCGAGGGGCTCCTATGAGCCCCGCCACCCCCGCTGGCTGTTCCTTATCCCCGGATATGAGGGTTAAGGAACAGCGGAAGGAGGAAGGCGCGTGAGTGGGTTCTTCCGGAGCCGGTGGGTCGACGTGCCCGCAGGCGTCGAAGAGCTCGACCCCGCTCAGCTCGCGCCCGGCTTCCGCGCCGGCGGCGTCCACGTCGGCCTGAAGGGCGGCGGCAAGACCGACGTCGGCCTGCTGATCTGCGACGAGCCCGAGGTCAGCTCGGCCCTCGTCCTCACCCGCAACGCCTCGGCGGCGGCGCCGATCCGGGTCTGCCGCGAGATCGTCGACCAGGCCCACGTCCGCGCCGCGGTGATCAACTCCGGCAACGCCAACGCCGAGACCGGTGAGAAGGGCTTCGCCGACGCGCTGGCGATGGCCGAACGGGCCGCCGACGCGCTCGGCCTCGAGACCCCCGAGGTCGCCGTCGCCGAGACCGGCGTGATCGGCGTGCCGATGCCGATGAGCGCCGTGCTGCCGGGGATCGAGGCGGCGGCCCGGGGACTCTCCGCCGCCGGCGGGGAGACCTTCTCGGAGGCGATCATGACCACCGACCGCTGGCCGAAGCGCTGCACGCTGAAGGTCGGCGGCGTCACCGTCTCCGCCCAGGCGAAGGGAGCGGGGATGATCCAGCCGAACATGGCCACGCTCCTCTGCTTCGTCCAGACCGACGCCGTCGTCGAAGACCCCGTCGCCGAGCTGCGGGACGCCGTCGACGCCTCCTTCAACCGGATCACCGTCGACGGCCAGATGAGCACCAACGACACGGTGCTGCTGCAGGCGACCGGCGCGGCCCGCGAGCCGCTCCCCGCGGGTCTGCTGGAGGCGGTCCTGCTGCAGCTGGCGATCGAGATCGTCCGCGACGGCGAGGGTGCCGCGCGGGCCGGGCGGGTCGCGGTCAGCGGCGCCGCCGACCAGGACGAGGCCGAGCGGGTCGCCCGGGCGATCGCCAACTCGCCGCTGGTGAAGACCGCGCTCTACGGCCGCGACCCCAACTGGGGCCGGATCGCCCAGGCCGCCGGCGCGGCGCTGGCGGGCGTCGACCTCGACGAGATCGGCTCCGATTCGATCGACGCCGCCGAGCTCGGCGCCGACACCCTCGAGGCCGAGATCGGCCTCCGACTCAGCCGGGGCGACGCCCGGGCCCACGTCTATTTCTCCGACCTCGGTCACGAGTACGTGACCCTGAACGCGGAGTACACGACGTGACCGAGCGCGCCCCGCAGTCCCGAGCGGCGGCCACGAGCGTGCAGACGCTGCTCGAGGCCCTGCCCTACATCCGTGAGTTCCACGGCCGCACGGTGGTGATCAAGTACGGCGGCGCGGCGATGCTCGACGAGAGCCTCCGCGACGCCTTCGCCGCCGACGTGGTGCTGCTGAAGTACGTCGGCCTGAACCCGATCGTCGTCCACGGCGGCGGCCCCGAGATCACCAGGTACATGGACAAACTCGGCCTCGAGGTGCAGTTCCACGAGGGCCTGAGGGTCTCCGACGGCGACACGGTCGAGATCGCGAAGATGGTCCTGGTCGGCAAGCTGAACTCGGAAATCGTCCAGCGGCTGAACCGGCACGGGCAGCCCGCGGTCGGCCTGGCCGGGGAGGACGGCACGCTCTTCGAGGTCACCCCGGCACCGAACGCCGACCGGGTCGGCTTCGTCGGCCAGATCGCCCGGGTCGACGTCAACGTCCTCAACCACATCGCCGCCGACTACATCCCGGTGATCGCCTCGTCGGCCTCCGACCGCAGCGGCCAGCCCTACAACGTGAACGCCGACGAGGCGGCGGGCAAGGTGGCGGCGGCACTGGGGGCGACCAAGGCGATCTTCCTCACCGACGTCGAGGGTTGGCTTGCCGACCCGGGCGACGAGAGCTCGCTGATCTCGCGGGCCGAGGTGGAGGAGGTCGAGGCGGCGCTGCCGGGTCTCTCTGGCGGCATGCGGCCGAAGCTGCAGGCCTGCGTCGACGCGGTCAACGGTGGCGCCCAGTCGGCCCACATCATCGACGGCCGGATCCCCCACAGCCTGCTGCTGGAGCTCTTCACCGACGCCGGGATCGGCACCATGGTGATCCCGTGACCGCCGACCCGACCAAGACGACCCCGATCGAGGGAGCGATGGGACTGGCCGCGACGCGCGAGCTCGAGGAGCGCTACCTGATGCGCACCTACAAACGGGGCGCGGTCGACTTCGTCCGCGGCGAGGGCTGCCACCTGTATGACGCCGAAGGGCGTCAGTACCTTGATTTCCTCGCCGGGATCTCGGTCTGCTCGCTCGGGCACTGCCACCCGGCGGTGGTCGCCGCGGTCACCGAGCAGGCGGCGCGGCTGATGCACGTCTCCAATCTCTTCTACACCGAGCCGATGACCCGGCTTGCCCAGCGGCTCTCCGAGTCGAGCCTCGGCGGGCGCGTCTTCTTCTGCAACTCCGGCACCGAGGCCAACGAAGCGGCGATCAAGGTCGCCCGCAAGCACGCCCACGGGCGGGGGATCGCGGCGCCGGAGATCGTCAGCTTCGAAGGCGAGTTCCACGGGCGGACCTACGGGGCGCTCTCGGCGACGCCGAAGCTGGCCCGCAACGAGGCGCTCGGTCCCTACCTGCCGGGCTTCGTCTCGGTCCCCGACAACGACGCCCGGGCGCTGCGGGCGGCGGTCGGGCCGAACACGGCGGCGGTGCTGATCGAGCCGATCCAGGGCGAGTCGGGGGTCTGGGTGACCTCCGAGGAGGCGCTGATGGCGGCCCGCGAGGTCTGCGACGAGGCCGGGGCGCTCCTGATCTTCGACGAGATCCAGACCGGCATCGGGCGGACCGGCTCGCTCTGGGCCTACGAGCAGACGCCGGTGCGCCCCGACGTGATCACCAGCGCCAAGGCGCTCGGCGGCGGGATGCCGATCGGCGCCTGCATCACCGGGCCGGCGGCAGCCGAGGCGCTGCAGCCGGGGGACCACGGCTCGACCTTCGCCGCCGGGCCGATCGCGACCGGCGCCGCGCTGGCAGTGCTCGACGCGGTCGATGACCCGGCGCTGCTGCGCTCGGTGCGGGAGCTCGGTGCGCGCCTGCGGGCCGGCCTCGAGGAGCTGCCGGGCGTCGTCGGCACGCGCGGCCGCGGCCTGATGGTCGGGGTCGCCCTGGAGGAGGGGATCGACGCGCCCGCGGTCGGCGCCGATCTGCTCGAGCGCGGTCTCGTCGTCAACACCCCGGCCGCGGACACGATCCGGCTGCTGCCGCCGCTGGTGGTGGATGCGGACCAGATCGACAAGGCGGTTGGACTGATCGGCGAATCACTTCTAGTCTTCGGTGCTCATGGGCGATGACGGCCCCGCGCGCCGGCGGGAGATCGAAGATTCGACCGCGGCGCGCCTCGCCGAGATCGTTGCCGCCGCCGAGCGGGCGGCGAAACAGGTGATCGACGAGGCAGAAGAGGAAGCGCGCACGCGGATCTCCGATGCCCACGAGGAGGCGGAGAGGATCGTCGCGGCGCGCTTGGCCGGGCTGGCCGACCTGACCGACGAGATCAACGCCCAGGCCGAGGGGCTGGCGCGCCAGGCCGAGGCGCTGCAGCAGGCGCTCGCCCGGGCGAAGGCCGAGATGGGCGGGACGGAAGCGCCGGGCGGCTCGGCGACGATCGGGCGGGGGGAGCCGCAGCCGGTCGTCCGCAAGGTCACGGGCCCGTCGCTGACGGTGGTCGGCGGCGTCCCCGAGGAGCCCGCCGTCGAGGCGCGCCTGCCGCGCGACCCCGGCGCGGTCCGGAACGGCCGCGGCGGCGACCACGCCGACGCCGGGTCGGCGGCCGAGGACGGCCGCGTGATCCGCGATGCCGCGCCGATCGAGCCCGTCGCCCCCGCTCCGTCCCAGGACTTCGATGACGAGATCCCGACCGCGATCGGCGGCACCCCCGCCGGGGCGCGCCTGTTGGCGACGCAGATGGCGGTGTCGGGTTCGAGTCGGGCCGAGATCGAGGCGCGCCTGCGCAACGGCTTCGCGATCGCCGATACCAGGGCGATCCTCGATGCGATTCTCGGCCCGGACAAGTAGCGTCCGCCCAGATCGCGTGTAAAGAGGGACTTCGGCCCCGACGGCGTACAAGTAATAGGTATGAACGAGGATCCCACCAGACTCATGGACTACGGCGACGAACCACCGCGTCGCCGCCGCCCCCCGCAGCAGAAACCGAAAGGCAACCTGCGCCTGGTCGTCGCGATCATGGGCGCGGTCATCTTCGGCCTGCTGATCGCGCTGCTCGTCTCCTGCGGCGGCGGTGGAACGAAGACCATCACCGAAACCACCGAAATCACGCGCGAAATCCCGTCAAAACAATCCAGCGGCGAAAAAGAAGCCGAAGGCTCCGAAGGTGAAGAAGCCGAAGGCACCGAAGGCGAAGAAGAAACCGGCGGGATCGAAGGCGAAGAAACGTTCGAAGGCGTGCCGGAAGAAGAAGTCGAAGGCGGCGAAATCGAAGAAATCGTGCCGGAAGAAGAAGTCTTTGAAGAAGAAGGCGGCGGAGTGGAAGCTGAATGACGGGCGCTGACCCGACGCGGCAGCGTCCCACCGCAAGCTACGAGGCCGACCCGTCCCAGGTGGACCGGGTCCTCCTGCTCTACTCGGGCGGCCTCGACACCAGCGTGATGTTGAAGTGGATCCAGGACTCCTACGAGGCCGAAGTCGTCACGCTCACCGTCAACCTCGGCCAGCCGGGCGAGGACTACTCGGTGATCGAAGAGAAGGCGAAGCGGCTGGGCGCGGTGGAGTGCCACGTGCTCGACGCGCGCGAGCAGTTCGCCGCGGAGTTCCTCGCCCCGGCGATCAAGGCGAACGCGATCTACGGCAACGGCTACCCGCTCTTCACCGCGCTCGGCCGGCCGCTGATCGCCCAGCTGGCGGTGGAATATGCGCGCGCTTCAAACTGCGACACGATCGCCCACGGCTGCACCGGCAAAGGCAACGACCAGGTGCGGATCGAGGCCACGGTGGCGACGCTGGCGCCGGAGCTGAAGACGATCGCCCCGGTGCGCTCCTGGGCGATGGGGCGCGACGAGGAGATCGCCTACGCGCGCGACAACGGGATCCCGGTCAAGGGCGGCACCGAGGTGGCGCCGTACTCGATCGACGACAACCTCTGGGGGCGCTCCTCCGAGGGACGCTGGATCGAGGAGCTCGACCACGCGCCCGAGGACGACGTCTTCCAACTGGTCGGGCGGCCCGAGGACGCCCCGGACGAGGCGCAGCTCGTGAAGATCGGCTTCGAGGCGGGGCTGCCGGTGTCGATCGACGGCGAGCGGCTCGGCCTGGTCGACCTGATCGAACGCGCGGCCGAGCTGGGGATGAGGCACGGCTGTGGGATCGTCGACCACATCGAGGACCGGATCGTCGGGCTGAAGGTGCGCGACATCTACGAGGTCCCGGCGGCGGCGCTGATCCTGCCCGCGCACGACGAGCTCGAGCGGCTGGTCGGGACGATCCACCAGAACCAGTTCAAGCCGCAGATGGACCAGAAATGGGGCTACCTGGTGTACGCCGGGCTGTGGTGGGAGCCGCTGCGCGAAGACCTCGACGCCTACATGAGCGCGGTGAACGCGCGGGTGACGGGGGAGATCGGCCTGCGCCTCTACAAAGGCAGCGTGCGGGTCGTCACTCGCTCCTCGCCGAACGCCGTCTACGACGCCCAACTGGCGAGCTTCTCCGCCTCCGGCGAAGAGCTGTTCTCGCAGACCGCCTCGCCGGGCTTCATCGAGCTCTGGTCGCTGCAGTCGAAGCTGGCGCATCAGCTCCGCCAGCGCGACGACGACTGAGTTCGCACTAATGGCCGCATAGCGGAGCTAACTGCGAACTCACCGTGGCTGGCTGAAACAACTCTTGCGCTTTATCGACAACTTGCAGGAGAAATAAGGGCTGGTCAGTAGCCTCGATGCCTCTTGGCGTCGGCTCGGGTCAGAACGGATCTCCTCGCCTTGGCCTGTGCCGGGGCGCTCCTGGGCGCGCTCGTGGCGCTGGTCCTGGTGCTCGCGCCGGGGGCGCGGGCAGCCGATCGCGGCGCCCTCGAAGCGAAGCTCTCCGCCGGGCGCGAAGAAGCGAGTGCGCTGGCCGGCCAGCTGCAGGCGAGCCAGGCCGAACTGGCGAGCGCCGAAGCGGAGGCGGCGAAGGCGGAAAAGCATGAGGAACGGCTCTCCGCGCTGCTCACCGAAGGCGAAGAACGCGAGGCGCAGCTGAGTGAAGAAGTCGACGCCGCGCGCCACCACCTGGCGATCGAGAAGGAGCGTCTGCGGCGCTCCCGCGAGGCGCTCGCGCAGCGGCTGGTCGACATGTACGAGACCGGGGTGCCGGACACGACCAGCGTCATCCTCGGCTCCGGCGACTTCGAAGAACTGATCACCCGCGACACCTACCTGCGGGCAATCAACGAAGCCGACTCGGCGCTCGCCCGGCGGGTGGGCGAAACGCGCGACGAGGTCCACCGCCAGGTGACGCTGGTGGCGGCGAAGCGGCGCCAGGCGGTCGCCTACGACGAACGCGTCGCCGGCGCCCGCGACGAAATCGCCGCGGTGCGCGAAGCAGCGGCGGCCTCGGCGGCGCGCCTGGCCGAGATCAGCGGCGTCCGCGAAGCCTCGCTGGCGCAGTTGAAAGGCGACATCGCCACCTGGGTCGACGAGGTGAAGAAGATCCAGGCCGAGGAAGCGGAGGAGCGGCGGGAAGCCGAAGCGAGCGAAGCGGAAGCGAACGCCGGGGCCGAAGAAGAAGTCGGCCGCTGGCTCGGCGGCCCCTACTCGATCCCGACCTACATCGTGATGTGCGAGTCGGGCGGCAACTACAGCGCTCTCAACCCCTCGAGCGGGGCCGGCGGCGCGTACCAGATCCTGCCCTCGACCTGGGAACTCTACGGCGGCCAGGGCGAACCCCAGAACGCCCCGAAGGCCGAACAGGACCGCATCGCCGCCGAAATCTGGGCCGACTCCGGCTCCAGTGCCTGGGTCTGCGGCAGCCTCTAGCCGACCAGCCTCCGGCCGAGGCTTCACGCGCCTGAAATTTCCCAGTCCGGTGCGGCAAAAGTAACTTTTTGCGCACCACCATTGCGCTTTCCCGCCCTACGGTCTATCCATGGTCATCATGGCCGACCCCGGCACCGAAAAGCGAATCGACGAGCTCTCCAAACGGGTCGACTTCGGCTTCGAACAGTCGAACCAGCGAATCGACGAGCTCTCCAAGCGGGTCGACTTCGGCTTCGAACAGTCGAACCAACGCATCGACGAGATCTCGAAACGGATGGACTTCGGCTTCGAACAGACGAATCAACGCCTGACCCGCGTCGAGGACGACGTCCGCGCCCTCCGCACCGAGATGAAGGCGGGCTTCGACGCCATCAGCGGAAGCATGGACTCCCGCTTCGACGCCGTGAACGAGCGCTTCGATGCGATGAACGAAAGTGTCAACGGCCGCTTCGACGCGATGAACCAGAGCGTGAACGCTCGCTTCGACGCCATGCAGCGGCAGATGACCCGATTTTTCGCCGGGACCCTGGGCACGGTCGTCGCCGCGGCGATCGTGAACCTGATCCTGTCGCATTCTTGAGCGAAAGGAGCCGGATTTAGCGGGGAAGCCGGTCGGTTCTGTCCCACGCGCTTGGCATCATCGATCGGGTTGTGACCACGCCCGCCGCCGTCCATCTCCACGCCCACAGCGAGTACTCGCTGCTCGACGGGCACTGCAAGATCGACGCGATGGCGGAGCGCGCGGCGGCGCTGGGCCAGCCCGCCCTCGGGCTCACCGACCACGGCGTGATGAACGGCGCGGTCGAGCTCTACAAGGCCTGCAACAAGCACGGGATCAAACCGATCGTCGGGCTCGAGGCCTACCTGGTCGACGACCGCAACGCGATCAAGGAACAGACGCGTTACGAGCGCAACCACATCACCCTGCTGGCGGAGAACGACACCGGCTTCTCGAACCTGGTGAAGCTGACCTCGGCGGGCTTCCTCGAGGGCTTCTCGCGCGGCAAGGCGAACGTCGACATGGAGCTGCTGGAGCGCCACTCCGAGGGCGTCATCGTGCTCAGCGGCTGCCTCGCCTCGCGGCTCTGCCGGCGCCTGGTCGAAGAGCGCGAGGACGACGCCCGCGCCCACCTCGACGACCTGATCCAGGCCTTCGGCCCCGAGCAGGTCTACATGGAGGTGCAGAAGAACGGCATCGACGACCAGGACAAGGCCAACGAGGGGATCGTCCGCTATGCGAAGGAGATCGGCCGGCCGCTGGTCGCCACCGCCGACGTCCACTACCTGACCCGCGACGACTTCGACAACCACGCGGCGCTGCTCTGCGTGCAGACGAAGTCGACCCTCGCCGCGCCGAAGATGAGCTTCGACACGAACGAGTTCTACATCAAAGACAACGCCGAAATGCACGAGGCGTTCGCCGAGTGGCCGGAAGCGGTGCCGATGTCGCTGGAGATCGCCGAACGCTGCTCGTTGCACATCGAGCTCGGCGGCATCCTGCTGCCGACCTACCCGACCGAGACCGGCGAGGAGCCGAAGGACATGCTGCGCCGGATCGCCGACGAGGGCCTGCGCGCCCGCTACGGCGACCCGCCGCCGGCCGAAGCGGTCGAGCGGCTCGACTTCGAGCTCGGGGTGATCGAGGAGATGGGCTTCTCCAGCTACTTCCTGATCGTCTGGGACTTCATCAACTGGGCCAAGCAGAACGGCATCGCGGTCGGCCCGGGCCGTGGCTCGGCGGCGGGCTCGATCGTCTCCTACGTGCTTCGCATCACCGACCTCGACCCGCTCGCCGAAGGGCTGATCTTCGAGCGCTTCCTCAATCCCGGTCGCAAGTCGATGCCGGATATCGACATCGACTTCTCGGTCCGCGGCCGCGAGCGGATGATCCGCTACGTCGCCGACAAATACGGCCGCGAGTCGGTCGCCCAGATCATCACCTTCGGCAAAATGGCGCCGCGCGCCGCCACCCGCGACGCCGCCCGCGTGCTCGGCTACGACTACGGCACCGGCGACCGCCTGGCGAAGCTCATCCCCGAGCCGATCATGGGCCGCAGCCCGTCCTTCGCCGAATGCCTGAAGCCGGGCGAAGACCTCAAATCGACCTACGACGCCGAGCCCGACTCGAAGAAGATCATCGACGTCGCCCAGGGCCTCGAGGGGATCGTCCGCAACAACTCGATCCACGCCGCCGCGGTGGTGATCTCCGGGGTGCCCCTGCACGAGGTGGTGCCGCTGCAGCTGGCCGAGGACAAGACGGCGCCGGCGACCACCGCCGACGGCAAGAAATCGGAGCGCCAGTACAAGATCGTGACCCAGTACTCGATGGGCCCGGTCGAGGAGCTCGGCCTGCTGAAGATGGACTTCCTCGGCCTCCGCAACCTCGACGTGATCGAGGACGCGATGGACATCATCCGGCGCTCGCGCGGCGAGGAGATCCAGATCGACGCGATCCCGCTCGACGACAAGAAGACCTACGCGATGCTCGCCCGCGGTGACTCGACCGGCGTCTTCCAGTTCGAGTCCGACGGGATGCGCGACGCGCTGCGCAAAGTCGGCCCGACCGAGTTCCGCGACCTGGTCGCCCTCGGCGCCCTCTACCGCCCCGGCGCGATGGCCTACATCCCCGCCTACGCGAAGGGGAAGAAAGACCCCTCGACCGTCCGCTACCCGGACCCGCGCCTGCGTCGGATCACCGAGGAGACCCACGGCTGCGTCATCTATCAGGAGCAGTTGATGGACATCTCGCGCTCGATGGCGGGCTTCTCCGGTACCGAGGCGGACGATCTGCGCAAGGCCATCGGCAAGAAGAAGCGCGACCTGATGGCGACCATGAAGGACAAATTCATGCAGGGGCTGAAGGAATCGAACACCGCCCCGAACGTCGCCGCCGACCTCTGGAAACTGAACGAAGCGGCGGCCGACTACTCCTTCAACAAGTCGCACGCCGCCTGTTACGCGCTGATCTCGTACCGGACCGCCTACCTCAAGGCCAACTACCCGGCCGAGTACATGGCGGCGGTGATCTCCTCGGTGATGAACACCAAAGACAAGGTGCCCTTCTTCGTCAACCGCTGCGCGGAAATGGACATCGACGTGCTGCCGCCCGACGTCAACGCATCCGACCACAGCTTCGTCGTCGCCGACAACGCGATCCGCTTCGGCCTCGACGCAGTGAAGAACGTCGGCCACGCGGCGGTCGAGGCGATCCTGCGGGCCCGCGAGGACGCCCCGATCAGCTCGATCTACGACTTCTGCGAACGGGTCGACTCGCGCGCGGTGAACAAACGGGCGATCGAATGCCTGATCAAATGCGGTGCCCTCGACGACACCGGCGCCAGTCGCAAGGGCATGCTGGAGGCGCTGCCCGCCGCCCAGGCCTCGGGCCAGAAGGCGCAGGAAGACGCGCAGCTGGGCCAGGGCTCGATCTTCGACTTCGGCGACGAAGGCGGCGGCGGTGGGGGAGCGGCGCAGGCGCAGGCGCGCCCGCCGATCCCGGCCGCCGAGTTCGACCGCGCCGAGCTGCTGGCGATGGAGAAGGAGGTGCTCGGCACCTACCTGTCCTCGCACCCGCTGACCGAAGTCGGACCGGCGCTGCGGGCGAAAGTCGACTGCAGCCTCACCGAGCTCGACCGCAAGCCGGACGGCGCCTGGGTGACGGTCGGCGGGATCGTCGTCGAGTGCAAAAAGATCCGCACCAAGAGCGGCAGCCAGATGATGTTCGCGACGCTCGACGACGTCGAGGGCCAGGTCGAGATGCTCGTCTTCAAGGCCGACGAGGCGGAGAGCGCCCAGGTGATCGCACCCGACGCGATCGTGATCGTCCGTGGCCGCGTCGACCACAAGGACCGCGGCGAGACGAAGCTCGTGGTCCAGGAGGCGCAGCGCTTCGAACCGGACGCGGCGGAGGTCGAGCGGGCGGCGAAGAACGCGCCCGCGATGCGCTCCTCCTCGGCGGGCCCCGGCCCCGGCGGACCGTTCCGGTTCTCCCTGCCGGCTGCGAAGGCGTTCGACCCGGTGGTCCAGGAGGAGCTGAAGGCGCTCTTCGAGGATCACCGTGGCGAGTCCGAGGTCACCTTCGTGGTGGAGATGTCGGACGGGACGAAGACGATCCGCTGCGGCGACAAGTACAAGGTCGACGCGTCCCCCAATCTCCGTTACGAGATCGGCCAGTTGCTGGGCGCCGACGCCGTAGCCGCTTGAGCCTCTCAAACGGCTTGGTTCCGCGGTCCCACCTCCCTAAACTTTCCCTATGTCCGTAACCCGCACCGAGGTCGGCGAGTGCCGCCAGTGCCGCTCCTTCTGCGACAAGATGGTCGAGCCGCGCGGCTGCATCGAAATGGGCTGCCGCTACCTCTACAGCTACGTCGACCGTCTCGACGGGCGCCAGTACGTCGGCTGCATGCAGGAAGTGTTCGGCGCCCAGATCGAGCTCGCGGCGGTGCTGGAGAAGGGCGGCTTCGGCGGCGTGAAGATGACCGGCACGCCGCTGCCCCACTGCGGCTTCGCGGTCGAGCAGGCCTACAACGGCGAGGGCGAGTCATATGACTGCGTCAACCGCCGCTTCTTCGACTGCACCGACAAGGGCGCCGAGGGCCTGCGCGCCTTCGACCTTCGCGACGCCGTCTGAGTCTCGCCTTCGTCCCGGCCGGCGTTCGGGGCTGCCTGAAGCCGGCGCCCGGCTGTGCTCCGGGCCGGGTCGGCCGTCCGAGGTGCGCCCGGGCGTCTCGGAGGCGACCCGGGCAGGCTGAGGCCGCCTCCGAGACGCCCGGGTTGCGAGGTTTTGCGGGGGAGGCTGGCGCAGGGACGTCACATTGCGGGGGGATCGCGGCGGGGGAACGCCCCGTTCGCGGGAAGTCGCGAGGGAGGCGGCACGATCTCCCGAGAGACGACACGGAGATGCCGGAAACGTCAATGAGACGTCACGCCTACGGCACAGGTTCCGCCCGCCCAGGGCGTGCTGTGGAGCTTTTCTCTCGTATAGAGCTACTTTCGCTCCACAGCAAAGCCCTGACCGATGGGACGGATGTGACGTTCGATGAGGAAACGTGGAGTTCCGCACGACTCCTTTACTTCCCTGCACGCTTCCCGGCGAGACCCGCACCGATCACGCACCCTTTCCCGTCTCCTCATGGGACGGCCCTCTCGACGGCGACCTCAGCCTGCCCGGGTCGCCGTCGAGAGGGCCGCGTCCCTTACCCCGGGCGCCAGCTTCCCCCGCGCCCCGTCCCTTACCTCGGGCGCCAGCCCGGCCGCGCCGCGGCCCTTACCGGGGCGCCAGCTTCTGCCGCCCCGCGTCCCTTCCAGCTTCGGGCGCCAGCTCTCCCGCGCCGCATCCCTTCCCGTCCCTTCCATCCCCGCCGCTCCGCACACGATTGTGTCGCATTACCGCTGTCCGAGAAAGATGACACGGATTGATGTACTATCGCGCCCGTGAGTGACGCCACCACGACTGTTCCGGAGGCGGACCCGGGCGAGATCCTGACCGGGATGGCCGGTGAGCCGCCCGTCGCCGACGGCGGACCGCACTTCACGATCGAGCTCACCCAGGACCAGAAGGACATCAAAGAGTGGGTGCACGGCTTCGCCGAGGGCGTCGTCCGGCCCGCCGCCCACGAATGGGACGAGCGCGAGGAAACGCCCTGGCCGGTGATCCAGGAGGCCGCCAGGATCGGCCTCTACAGCTTCGAAGCGATGGGCCAGTTCTGGGCCGACGACACCGGCCTGGCGCTGCCGATCGCCAACGAGGAGCTCTTCTGGGGCGATGCCGGCATCGGCATGGCGATCATGGGCACCTCGCTCGCCGTCGCCGCGATCTTCGGGCAGGGGACGCCGGAGCAGATGGGGGAGTGGATCCCGCAGTGCTTCGGCACGCCGGACGACGTCAAGCTGGCCGCGTTCTGCGCCTCCGAGCCCGACGCGGGCTCCGACGTCTCGGCGATCCGCACCACGGCCAAGTACGACGAGGCCAAGGACGAGTGGGTGCTGAACGGCCAGAAGGCCTGGGCGACCAACGGCGGCATCGCCAACGTCCACGTGGTGATCGCCTCGGTCGACCGGGAGCTCGGCTCGCGCGGCCACGCCGCCTTCGTCATCCCGCCGGGCACGGCGGGCTGCGAGCAGGGCGCCAAGGTGAAGAAGCACGGCCTGCGCGCCTCGCACACCGCCGACGTCCACCTCGACGACTGCCGCGTCCCGGGTTCCTGCCTGCTGGGCGGCAAGGAGAAGCTCGACGAACGCCTGGCGCGCGTGCGCGAAGGCAAGAAGTCGAAATCGCAGGCGGCGATGCAGACCTTCGAGGCGAGCCGGCCGGTGGTCGGCGCGCAGGCGCTCGGGATCGCCCGGGCGGCTTACGAATACGCGCTGGAGTACTCGAAAGAGCGCCGCCAGTTCGGCCGCGCGATCGTCGAGAACCAGTCGATCGCCTTCACCCTCGCCGACATGAAACTGGAGATCGACGCGGCCCGGCTGCTGGTCTGGCGCGCCGCCTGGATGGGACGCACCGGGAAGAAGTTCGAGAACGCCGAGGGCTCGATGTCGAAGCTGAAGGCGGGCGAGGTCGCCGTCTGGGCCACCGAGCGGGCGATCCAGATCCTCGGCGGCAACGGGTACACCCGCGAGTTCCCGGTCGAGCGCATGTCCCGCGACGCCAAGATCTACACGATCTTCGAGGGCACCAGTGAGATCCAGCGCCTCGTCATCGCGCGCGCGATCTCCGGCGTCCACATCCAGTAGCCAAGGTTTACGGCGGGAGAGCAAGGGTCGGTCCGGGGGGCCGGCCCTTGTCGCCTGCCCGCGCCCGGTGCGTTCGCACTAATGGCCGCATAGCGGAGCTAAGTGCGAACTCACCGGTTGCGGCCGTAGGCTGCGCCGCGTGAAGCTCCGTCTAGCGCTCGTCGTCGCCGCCCTCACGGCGCTGCTCCTCGCGTCCCCGGTGGCCGCCTTCCAGGCCCAGGTCCGCCACGCGAAGGTGCACGGCGGGCAGATCGCCTACTACGAACGCGGCAGCGGCCCGCCGCTGGTGATGCTGATCGGGACCGGCTCGACGATGGCCGAATGGGACCCGGCGCTTCTACACCTGCTGGCCCCGCACCACCGCCTGGTGATGCTGGACTACCCCGGCGTCGGCGGGTCGGGACCGTGGCGGGCGCCGCGCAGCTTCGCCGGGCTGGCCGACGAAGTCGCCCGGTTCATGGCTGCGATCCGTCTCGATCGCGCCGACGTGCTGGGCTGGTCGATGGGCGGCTTCGTCGCCCAGCAGCTGGCGATCCGCCATCCGGGCCGGGTCCACCGCCTGGTCCTCGCCGGGACCAACCCGGGCGGTTCGCGCACGGTCCTCGGCACGCGCCACGAGCAGGAAGTCGACAGCAACCCCGATCCGACCCTGGCCGAGATCCTCGGCGAGCTCTATCCGCCGCGCCAGCTCAGCGAGGGGTTCGCCTTCGCCGGCAGGCTGGTCAGCGCCAGTCGCAGCGGCCTGATCCCGAACGACTTCCACGTCGCCGCGACGACCACCGACGCCGAGGTCGCCGCCGAGGACCCCTGGCTGCGCCGCGAAGCCAACTTCCGCGCCCTCGGCTCGCTCGCGGTCCCGACCCTGGCGACCGGTGGCCGCGTCGACCCGGTCGTGCCGCCGGCGAACCTCGAACGGATCGCCGCCCGCATCCCCGGCGCCCGCCTGCGCCTCTTCGCCGGCGCCCACGCCTTCCTCTTCCAGCAGCGGGTCGCCTTCGCCAAGGTCGTCGACCACTTCCTCGCCGGTTGATCCCCGGGTGAGTTCGCAGTTATGGCCGCTATCCGGCCATAACTGCGAACGCCCCTACTTTTCGCGGCGTTTGAGCCCTTCTCGGCGCAATCTGCGGGCCAGGGTGACTTCGGCCTTGCTCGACCCTTTCTTTTCCGGACCGGGCGTCTCCAGGGTCGCGGGGAGGCCCTCGAAGCGGGGCTCGGAGAGGAAGGCGGCGAGGCCCTTGCGCCCCATCTCGCCTTTGCCGATGTTGGCGTGGCGGTCGAGGTGGGAGCCGAGCGGGACGGCGGCGTCGTTCACGTGGACGGCGCCGAGGCGCTCGATCCCGACCTTCTCGTCGGCTTCGTCGAGGACCGCGGCGAGGTGCTCTTCGTCGGTGATGTCGTAGCCCTGCACGAACATGTGGCAGGAGTCGAGGCAGAGGCCCAGGCGCGGGCCGCCGCCCGCCAGCTCGATCAGCTCCGCCGTCTCGTCGAAATCACGGCCGATCAGGCCTTTGTGGCCCGCCGTCTGCTCGAGCAGGAGCTTGCAGTGGTCGGTGTCTTTCAGCGCGGCTTTGATCACTTTGGCGGCGCGTTTCAGGGACGGTTGCAGCGGATCGCCCAGGGTCGAGCCGGGGTGGAGGACGACGCCCGCGGCGCCGATCCCGTCGCCGATCCGCAGCGCGTGGGTGAGGGCCGCCTGACTCTTCTTGCGCAGGTCTTTGTCTTTGGTCGCGGTGTTGATCAGGTAGACGGCGTGGATGATCACCGTTTCCACCTTGGAGGCGTCCATCGCCTCCCTGAAGGCGGCGAAATCGTCCTCGCCATAGTTCGTCGGCCGCCACATCCGCGGACTCTGGTTGAAGATCTGGATAGATTCGCAGCCGCGTTCGCTCCCTCGCTCGACTGCTTTGTCGAGACCGCCTGCGGTGGACACGTGAGCGCCGATGAACATGGAAAGAGATAACCCCCGCTTTCGATTTGCCCCGTCGCCGACCGGTGCCTTGCACATCGGGGGAGCGCGGACGGCACTCTACAACTGGCTCGCCGCCCGCCACGCCGCCGACGGCACGCTGATCCTGCGGATCGAGGACACCGACCGCGAGCGCTCGACGGCCGAGAACGTCGACCAGATCCTCGACGCGATGGACTGGCTCGGCCTCACCTACGACGAGGGCCCGATCTCCCAGGCCGGTCGCGCCGACCGCCATGCCGCGGCGCTGGCCCGACTGCTCGAGTCCGGCGCCGCCTACCGCGACGCCGCTACCGCCAAGGACGTCGAGGCCTGGAAGGCCGAGCACGGCGCCGGCCGCGGCTACCGCGGCACGCCCACCGACGAGCCCGGCGCCGCCCTCCGCTTGCGCGTGCCCGACGACGGCGAGACGATCGTCGAGGACCTGATCCACGGCCCGGTCGCCTTTCCCAACGCCTCGTATGACGACTTCGTGATCGCCCGCGCCGACGGCACCGTCCTCTACAACTTCGCGGTCGCCGTCGACGACGCCGAGATGGGCATCACCGAGGTCGTGCGCGGCGACGACCATCTCTCCAACACGCCGAAGCAGCTGCTCGTCCTGCAAGCCCTCGGCCACGTGGCGCCCGCCTACGCCCACCTGCCGCTGCTCCACGGCCCGGACGGGAAGAAGCTCTCCAAGCGCCACGGCGCCGCCTCGGTGCAGGAGCTGCGCGAGGCCGGCTACCTGCCCGCGGCGGTCCGCAACTACCTGGCGCTGCTCGGCTGGGGCACCGACGACGACACCACGCTGATGTCGACCGAGGAGCTGATCCGCCGTTTCGAGGTCGCCGACGTCGGCAAGGCGGCGGCGATCTTCGACGAGAAGAAGCTGCGCTGGCTGAACGGGCGCTTCATGCGCGAGATGCCGCTCGACGAGTACACCGTCGCGGTCGCCCGTCACCTTGGCCGCGAGCCCGATGACCGTCTCCGCGAAGCCTGCGCGATCGCCCAGGACAAAGCGCAGACCCTGGCGGAGGTCTGGCCGCTGATCCGCTTCCTCTACGAGCCGCCGGTCGAGGACGAGAAGGCCTGGACGAAGGTGATGAAAGAGGGGACGGGGGAGATGCTCGATGCCGCCGCCGAGGCGCTGACAGCGGTCGAGCCGTTCACGCCGGAGGCGATCGAGGGGGCGCTCGAACCGCTGCTCGACCGTTTCGACGTCAAAGCGGGGCGCCTCTACCAGCCTCTGCGCGTGGCAATAACTGGAACTTCGGTTTCACCGGGGATCTTCGAGTCGCTTTCGGTACTGGGCCGGGAGGAGACCCTGGACCGGGTTCGGACGGCCTCAGAGCGGCTTCAGGGCGCCTCCTGAGCCGAATTCCCCGCGATTCGCGGATCTCATCCTGAATACATAGACCTTTCCGGCTAAACCCTCACCGCACATCTGCCGATGGTGTGCCAGATGGCAGGCACGACTACGCAGACGAGTGGCCGCTCCATGGCAGCCGCGGATATGAGTCCGAAATCCAACGGCCGCGGCGCACCCGCGCCCGGCAGCCGGCTGGCCGAGGCCTTCGAGGCTGTCGAGCGCTTCCCGGTCCTGATCGAGTCGCGCGAGCGGGTGATCGCCGCTTCGACGGCGGAAACCGCCCGCGTCGGCGAGCTGGTCGAAACGGTCGAGTCCGACGTCGCCCTGGCGATCTCGGTCCTCCGCTTCGCCAACCGCGGCGGGATGACCGCCGGCGGCGTCGCCGGGATCCCCGACGCGGTCGACGTGCTGAAGCCCTCCGGCGTGCTGGCGATCGCCGGCACCGCGCCGAGCTTCGACTTCTTCGAGTCCAACGGCGGCTGGGAGCTGAAACCCGAGCGCTTCCGCGTCCACGCGCTCGCCACCCAGCGGGCCGCCGACCAGATCGGCCGCGCGGTCGGCTGGACCGAACGCGACGAGCTCGCCGCGGCGGCGCTCCTCCACGACATCGGCCGGCTCGTCATCTCCCGCCTGCACCCGGGCTACAAGGTCTACTTCGACGCCGCCTCGCGCACCCCCGAGCAGCGGCTCCGCGACGAACGCGAGCAGCTGGGGATCGACCACGCGCTGGTCGGCGGCGTGCTGGCGCGGCGCTGGAACCTGCCGCAGCGGCTCGCGGTGGCGATCGAGCGGCACCACGCCGAGGACGCCGACGGCCTCGCGGCGATGGTCTCGGCCGCCGACATGGTGGCCCACTACACCAACGGCGAGGCGATCGCGCCGGAGCGGCTGATGGCGAGCTGCGAGCGGATCGGGCTCGGCCCCGAGGCGCTCCGCGACCTCCTCTACGAGCTGCCCCTGGCGACCGCCGACTCGGGTCGGATCAGCGAGCCGTGCCCGCTCTCGGCGCGTGAGCTCGACGTCCTCCGGCACCTCTCCGAGGGCATGGTCTACAAGCAGATCGCGACCGAGATGCACCTCTCCGTCTCGACCATCCGCACCCACCTGCACAACGTCTACGGCAAGATCGGCGCCGTCGACCGCGCCCAGGCCGTACTCACGGCCCGCGACCGCGGCTGGATCTGAGGCGCCTGGACCGGCGCATATCGGCGTCCTCGGTCGCTCAGTTCGGGTCACGCACTGAAGTGCGCTCCCCTCACTTCGCTTTCCTGCGTCCTTGACCTGCTTGGTCCAAGCGCCTCAGATCCGTGACCCCCGTCATCAGGGAGACCGGGCTTAGACGATCAGGGATTCGCGCAGGCCGATGGCGACCGCGTGGCTGCGGTTTCTCGCTTCCAGCCGCGCGAGCGTGTTCTTCATATGGGTCTTCACGGTCTCCTCGGAGAGGCCGAGCTTGCGCGCGGCGACCGTGGTCGACTCGCCGTCGGCGAGCAGCTGCAGGATCTCGCGCTGGCGCCGGGTGATCGTCCCGCGGCTGCCTTTCGGCGGCACGTCGCCGTCGACGAAGCGCTCCTGCGCGGCTGCGGCCTGGACTGCCTTGCGCATCTGCTCCGGCCCGGCGGTGCGGGCGACGTAGGCGGCCGCGCCGGCGCCGATCGCGGCGTTGGCGAGATGGCGCTCGGGCCGCTCGCCGTGGGCGACGATCGCCAGCACCGGGGCCGCCCGGTGCATCTCGCGGATCGTCTCGGTGCCGCTGATCGAAGGGCCGTCGCCGTTGCGGCGCCAGCCCATGTCGAGGATCGCGACGTCGAAGTCGCCGATGTCGCGGATCAGGTCGAGGGCCTCCTCGCGGCCCGCCGCCTCCTGCACCTCGAAATCCGTGGCCAGCACTTCCCGGACCCCCAACCGCACCAGCGGGTGGACGTCCACGACAAGACAATGTGGGCGTTCGCTCAGGACTGCTTCCGATCGATTGTTTTGGGTGGGGGCACCCGGGTGGAGGGCCACGCCAGACTTGAGTCGATCCTAACCAAGGCCGGACGGTGCGGTAGAAAGTCCTGATGATCTCCATCACCTCGAAGTCGCGCTATGCGGTCGTTGCGCTTGCCGAGCTCGCTCGATCGGGGGAGCGACCGGTGCCGATCAAAGAGTTGGCCGAACGCCGGGACATCCCCGAGCAGTTCCTCGAGCAGCTCTTCTCGACCCTCCGCCGCGCCGGCCTGCTGACCAGCCACCGGGGGATGCGCGGCGGCTACACCCTCTCCCGCCCGGCCGAAGAGATCACCGTCCTCGAGGTCGTCCAGACCCTCGACGGCAAAATCGGCTCCGAAGCCGAAGAGGCAGGCGGCATCTGGGCCGAGGGCGTCGGCGCCCTGCGCAAGGTCTTCGGTCAGACCACGATCGCCGAAGTCGCCCGCCGCGAGGCCGAAGAGGCCGGCAGCGGCATGTACTTCATCTGACCCCTCGCGCATCCGAATCGCGCCGTCTCGGCCCGCCTTTGCGACTTCTCGCAGACACCTCTGTGCCAATTCCGTGAATTTCTAGGTCCCCTGGCGATACTGGCTCTAGCGTCGCTCCCGCGATGCGGGGAACGCTCAACCAAAGAAAGGCGATCCGGCTGCTCGAAGCGCAGGGATGGAGGCGGGAGGCGGGCGGGAAGCACCAGGTGAAGATGACCAAGAGAGGCCGACGACCGATCACGTTGCCCACCACAAGGGCCGTGACTATCCGCCGGGTCTGAGTGCGGCGATCCTGCGGGAGGCGAGGCTACGATGGAGAGGAGGATGGACTTGACCGCGATCATCCACGCTGAGGACGATGCCTACTGGGCCGAGGTGAAGGAGCTGCCCGGCTGCTTCGCCGCGGGGGAGACCCTGGACGAGTTGTTCGAGGCACTGCGCGAGGGGATCTCGCTCTGCCTCGATGAGGAGCCCGCCGGTCCGTTGCATCTGGCGTCGGTGACCTTCACCGACGCCCCGCTGACCACCGCTTAAGCCCTCGCCGGACGGCGAAGGAGGGCGGCCGCCGAGAGGCCGCCCTCCGGTCCGAAGCTAGTTCGCCTTGGTGATCGAGGCGGACGGAATCCGCTGCTCGCAATTGGAGAGCTTCATGCTCACCCCCTTCCCCTGACCGTTGCATGTTGGAGGCCGTCCAGTCCTGAGGACGGCGAAACTCTTTGTATGCATCCTGCAAGAGCTGTTGGAGGGGGCGAGCACAACGCAATCGCGCGTTTTAGGTCACTATGCTGCTGCGCGCGAATGAAATCGAGTGATCGAACAGTTCCAAGGGGTAGTCGATGAGGGCGACCCGGGCCGAACGCGAGAATTCCACCGCTGCCGCCGTGCTTTCGCACCCCCTGAGGGTTCGGATCCTGGCGCTGGCGAACGAGCGTGACCTGAGTCCGGTCGAGTTCTGCCGTGAAGGTTTCGCGCCCGAGAACATGGATGTCTCGCATGTCGCGTACCACTTCCGCGAGCTGGCGGAGTACGGCTGCCTCACCGTTATCGAGGAGAACAAACGGCGCGGCTCGATCGAACACGTCTACCGCGGCATCGGCCGTGCGTACTTCTCCGACGCCGACTGGACCTCGCTGACCGAGGAGGAGCGGGTGCGGATCAGCAAGACGGTGGTCCAAGGACTCTTCGCGCGCGCCGACGCGGCGATGATGGCCGAGACCTTCGACGCCCGCGACGACCGTCACCTGAGTTGGATCGCGATGCGGGTCGACGAGCAGGGCTGGAAGGAACTGACGACGACCCTCGCCGCCGCCTTCAGCGAAGTCGAACAAATCCGCGCCGACGCCGAAAAGCGGCTCGACGCTACCGAGGCGCCTGCGATCCCGGCCACCTGCGCGATCCTCGGCTTCGAATCCCCGGCCGTCCCCGAGCGACCGCTGGGCAGCTAGCGCCTAGAGTCAGCGGCGTGAGCGAGGCGGCGCGCACCACCGAGCGACTGATGCTGCGCCGGCCGGGCCCGGGGGACGGCCCCGGCTACCGGGCGCTGCTCACCGACCCGGTGATCGGCGAATGGCTGCGGCCACGGCCGCTGCGGCCCTTCGTCGCCGCCGACGGCGACCTCTGGCTGGACGAAGACGCGCGCCACTGGGAGCGCTTCGGGTTCGGCCCCTGGGCGGTGCTGGAGCGGGAGGGCGGCGACTACCTCGGCCGGGTCGGGTTGAAGTGGACCGACGTCGGCGACGAAGCCGGGGTCGAGGTGCTCTGGGCGATCGACCCGCGGCGCCACGGCGAGGGCTTCGCCGCCGAGGCCGCCGCCGCGGCGCTCGACTTCGCCGGCGAGTTGGAGCTCGACCGGGTCTTCGCGATGATCCTGCCGATCAACGCCGCCTCGCTGCGGGTCGCGGCGAAGATTGGCATGGAGCGGGCGGGCGAGGTCGAACACGCCAGCTTCGATCACTTCCTCTTCCGCGCCGAGCCCACCCGGGGCTGATCCGTCCACCGCCTCGCCGGACGCCCGGGTCGCGGCTAGACTGCCCCTGCATGCGGAGTCTCGCTCCCAAGCTCCTCGCCGCCGCGGTCGCCCTGATCGCGGTGCTGGTTTGGGCCCCCGCCGCCGGCGCCGCGCCGATGATCAGTGGCACCGTCGCACTCAAATCGGAATTGGGGACGAACAACGGTGTGATTGTCAAAGTCAGCGGCGTCGAACCGCCGGCGACGACCACCACCAACCCGCCGCCGACCACCACCAACCCGATCACGGCGACCCAGAAGCCGGTGCCCGACACCAAGGTCGCCAAAGGGCCGAAGAAAGTGATCAAGGTCGCGTCCGGCAAGGCGACGGTCAGGTTCACCTTCTCCTCCTCGATCTTCGGCGCGAGGTTCCAGTGCCGGCTGGTCAAGGCGCCGGTCGGCAAAGCCAAGAAGAAGAAGACCCCGGTCGGGTCGTTCTCGGCCTGCAGCTCGCCGAAGGTGCTGAAACTCGGGCCGGGCAAGTACCGCTTCGCCGTACGGGCGGTGGCGGATGGCGCCGCCGATCCGACGCCCGCCGAACGGGCCTTCAAGGTTCTGCGCTCGCCGCGGCACCGATGAGGATCGGCTCCGAGGCCTCCGCGGTCGTCGGCAACACGCCGATGGTGCTGCTCGAGCGCCTCGGCGCCGGGCTCCACGGCCAGGTCTGCGCGAAGCTCGAGTACTTCAATCCCGGCGGGTCGGTGAAGGACCGGATCGGGGTGGCGATGATCGACGCGGCCGAAGAGGCGGGGGAGATCAAGCCGGGACGGTCGCTGGTGGTCGAGCCGACCAGCGGCAACACCGGGATCGCCCTGGCGATGGTCTGCGCGGCGCGCGGCTACGAGCTGATCCTGACGCTGCCGGAAGGGATGAGCCGCGAGCGCGGCAAGCTGCTGCGCACCTACGGGGCGAAGGTGCGGGAGACGCCGAGCCTCGGCGGGATGAACGAGGCGGTGGCGCTAGCCGAGCAGATCCGCGACCAGCGCAAGGCCTTCATGCCGATGCAGTTCTCCAACCCGGCCAATGCCGAGACCCAGCGACGCACCACCGCAGAGGAGATCTGGCGCGACACCGACGGCGAGATCGGCGCCTTCGTCACCGGGGTCGGGACCGGTGGCACGATCACCGGGGTGGGGCGGATGCTGAAGGAACGGGCCCCCGACGCACTCGTCGTCGCGGTCGAGCCGGAGAGCTCCCCGGTCCTCTCCGGCGGCCAGCCCGGCCCGCACAAAATTCAGGGCATCGGCGCCGGCTTCGTCCCCGACGTGCTCGACCGCTCGGTGATCGACGAGATCATCGCCGTCGGCGACGAGGACGCGCTGGAGGCGGCGCGGGCGGCGGCGAGCAGCGAGGGGGTGCTGGCGGGCATCTCCGCCGGGGCGAACATCCACGCCGCCTTGCAGGTGGCGGGCCGGCCCGAGATGGCCGGCAGGAGGGTCGTGACGATCGTCTGCGATTCAGGCGAGCGCTACATGTCCCTACCCTTCTTCGCACCATGATCCGGCGCCTCTTTGCGGAGATCCGCGCTGACGTCACCGCGGCCCGGGACCGGGACCCGGCCGCGCAGGGCGTCTCCAGCTTCGAGATCCTGACCAGCTGGGCCGGGGTGCAGGCGCTGCTCGCGCACCGGCTCGCGCACCGGTTGCGCAACGCAGGCGTGCCGCTGCTGCCGCGCGTGATCGCCTACCTGACCCGCGCCGTGACCGGGGTCGAGATCCACCCGGCGGCGGAGATCGGGCGGGAGTTCTTCATCGACCACGGCTCCGGCGTGGTGATCGGCGAGACGGCGAGGATCGGCAACTGCGTGACGCTCTACCAGGGGGTGACTCTGGGCGGCACCGGCTTCCAGCGCGGCAAGCGCCACCCGACCCTTGGCGACAACGTCACGGTCGGCTCGGGGGCGAAGCTGCTGGGGCCGATCGCGGTCGGCGACGGGGCGAAGATCGGCGCCAACACGGTGGTGGTCGAGGACGTGCCGCCGGGCGCGACCGTGGTCGGCAACCCCGGTCACCCGGTGCGGGTCGAAGGCAAGCGCCTCGAAGGCCCCGACGCCGACTGGATCCATCTGCCCGACCCGGTCGCCGACGCGATCAAGACCCTCTCCGAGCGGATCGCCGAGCTGGAAGGCCGCCTGGCCGAGGTCGACGGCGGTGAGAAGCCGCCGCCGCGCAAGCCCGACCAGCCCGGCCTCGCCCCCCGCACGGGCCGTTCTTCCGCGGGCGGCTAGCTCTAAGCTGCGCGCCGTGAACAGGCGCACGCTCATTCCGCCGGCCCTGCTCCTGGCGGTCGCCCTCACGCTCACCGCCTGCGGTGGCGGCTCGAGCGACGAAGATAAGATCACCGAAGCGATCGAAACGGCGGTGACCACGAGCGACCCGAGGAACTGCACGGAACTTGAGACGCAGCGTTTCGCGGAACAGAACAGCGCCGAAAAGGGGAAGGTCGCGGTCAAGACCTGCGAAGAAGAAGCCAAGGAAGGCGCCAATAAAGCGAAGGCCGCAAACGTCTCCAACGTATCCGTCGACGGATCCAAGGCGACCGCAGATGCCGAATTCGAAGGTGGCCCGCTGAACAAGCAGACTTTGGAACTGGCGCTGGTCGAAGAAGACGGCAAGTGGAAGATGGACCAGATCGAAGGCTTCGCGAAGTACGACGGGGCGGCTCTGGCCGAAACCTTCGAAAAGGGGTTCGAAGAAGAAGGCAAAGGTCCGAGTCCCGAACAGGCGAGCTGCATCACCGAAGGACTCGCCAAGGCGAGTACGGCAGAAGCCGAAGAACTGTTCCTCAGCGGCTCCCCCGAAAAGATCATCGAACTGGCCCAAGGCTGCGCCTGATCTGCGGCGCGGCCGAGGGACGGGCAAGGGACGCGGCCCTCTCGTAGGCGGCCCGGGCAGGCTGTGACCGCCTACGAGAGGGCCGGGTCACGGGGAGAGGGCGAGGGTGCGCGTCCCGTGCGGGTCCCGGCGGAGATCCGTGACGAGGGCGAGGAGACGTGAGCCTTCCGTGACAGGCCCCTGCCCGAGCGTGCACTTGAGCACACCAGGGTGTGCTCAAGTGCACGCTCGGCGAACGCACCCGGGTCGGCGTCGCGGAGGCGTGACGTCTCCCCCGCAAAGCGCACCGGACCCGCACGCCTCCCCCCGGAAGCCTCGCGTCCTGGGCGTCTCGTGGCGGCCACAGCCTGCCCGGGTCGCCACGAGACGCCCA
>ERZ778021.1262-NODE-1262-length-31281-cov-8.605809_pt1 | contig 31281 bp, 31 predicted proteins | sample MGYA00375751_ERZ778021 | MGnify/ENA primary metagenome ERZ778021 (study PRJEB29350, sample SAMN05389814) | bioreactor metagenome | isolation source: Thiocyanate stock bioreactor | place: South Africa: University of Cape Town | collected 2013-08-29 ... | reverse complement strand
TTCTTCCTGATGGTGGAAGGCGGGCGCATCGACCACGCGCTGCACGCCACCAACGCGCGCCGCGCGCTGCAGGACACCGTGGCCTTCGACAACGCCATCAAGACCGCGCTGGCGAAGATGCAAGCCGTCGACCCCGGGCTGAAGAACACGCTGGTCGTCGTCACCGCCGACCACGACCACACGCTGCAGATGAACGGCTACGCCAAGATCACCGGCAAGACCGCGCCCGGCAACCCCGGCGTGCTGGGCCTGGTGAAGGACTACGTGAAGGGCCAGCCCTCCAAGGACGTGGACGGCAACCCCTACACCGTGCTGGGCTTCGGCAACGGCCCGGGCTACAAGCCCGTGCGCGGCCCGATCAGCGATGCCGAGCTGGAGAGCATCGACTACCTGCAGGAAGCCGTGGTGCCCATGCCCTCGGGCGGCGAGACGCACGGCGGCGGCGACGTGTTCCTGGGCGCCACCGGCCTGGGCGCGGACAACTTCAGCGGCGTGCTGACCAACCACGAGGTGTTCGGCCTCATCAAGAAGTCCCTCGGCCTGTAAGCCAGCGCCCCGCACAACACAAGGAATCCACACATGAACTCCGCAATCCGCAAGACCGCGCTGGCCGTGGCACTGCTGGCATCGGGCGCGGCCCAGGCCGCTGGCGAGGCCAAGAACGTCATCTTCTTCCTGGGCGACGGCATGGGCCCGGTCACCGTCACGGCCGCGCGCATCTACAAGGGCGAGAAGGAAATCGCCGCTGGCAACCCCGCCAAGCTGCCCACCAGCGAACGCGCCAAGCTCGCCATGCAGACGCTGCCCTACGCCGCGCGCATCAAGACCTTCTCGCGCGACGCCCAGACCACCGACAGCGCGCCCTCCATGGCCGCGTACATGACCGGCGTGAAGATGAACAACGAGGTCATCTCCATGTCCGCCGAAACCTCGGCCTACGCGCCCGACGGCTCGCAGTACATCAAGGGCGAGGACACCGCCTGCCCCGCCAGCAACGGCACGCCCGCCGTCACGCTGCTGGAACTGTCGAAGGCCAAGGGCCGCGCGGTGGGCGCGGTCTCGACCACGCGCGTCGGCCACGCCACGCCGGCCACCACCTACGCCCACGTCTGCAACCGCAATGCCTACAACACCATTGCCGAGCAGTCCGTGACCGCGGGCCTCGACGTGCTCATGGGTGGCGGCCAGCGCAACTACCTGCCCAAGGCAGCCAATCCGTCCAGCAAGCGCACGGACACGCGCAACCTGGTGCAGGAAATGCAGGGCAACGGCTACACCTACGTGAGCAAGGGCAGCGAACTGGCCGCGCTGGACACCAGCAAGGCCACCCGGCTGCTGGGCCTGTTCTCGCAGAGCGAGATGGCCTACGAGCTCGACCGCGTGAACCAGAAGCTGGACCAGCCCAGCCTGTCCGACATGGCCACCAAGGCGCTCGACGTGCTGAGCCGCAACGACAAGGGCTTCTTCCTGATGGTGGAAGGCGGCCGCATCGACCACGCCCTGCACGGCACCAACGCCAAGCGCGCGCTGGAAGACACCCTGGCCTTCGACAAGGCCATCGAGAACGTGCGCGCCTACATGGAGAAGAAGGACCCGGGCCTGAAGAACACGCTGATCGTGGTGACGGCCGACCATGACCACGCCATCGCCTTCAACGGCTACACCAGGATCGGCTCGCCGATTCTCGGCAAGGCCATCGACTACCAGACCGGCAAGCCCGCCCTGGCCGCCGACGGCAAGCCCTACACCACCTTGGTATTCGGCAACGGCGGCCGCCCCACGGCGACCACGCAGGCCAACGACGAAGACGGCGGCAAGCCCTGGGTTGCCCCCGCACGCGGCGCGGGCCGCGAGGACCTGACCAACGTGGACACCACGCAGGACAACTTCCTGCAGGAAGTCAACATCAACCTGGGCTCGCCCGGCTCCGAAACGCACGGCGGCGGCGACGTGATGCTGTTCGCTGGCGGCGCGGGCGCCAAGATCTTCAAGGGCACCATGGACAACACCAAGGTGTTCGGCAAGGTCAAGGAAGCGGCGGGACTGTAAACCTGCGATTTGAATGAAATAGGCTTCCAGCGCTTGTGCAGCAAGCGCTGGAAGCTATGTTTTTGATAGCTCCATGAAATACCCATCCCTCTTGCTCGCCGCCGCGCTGTGGCTGCCGCTGACCGCACCCGCCCAGCCCGCGGTGCAAGCCGCCACGGCGGCCATGAAGGCCGCGCCGCCCATCGACCTGCGCGTGACCTACCACACCCGCGCCATCGGCCGCGACGGCGTGCTGCGCCAGACCACGCACACCAACCACGTCCACCGCCGCGTCGGCATGGTGTGGACCGAGCGCGAGCTGCCCGCCGCGCTGCGCCAGAGCCAGGGCCACGGCCATGACCACAGCCACGGCCCGCACGCCGGCCACGCGCACGACGAGGCCAACGGCGCCCCGCTGCGCGTGAGCCGCAGCGACGACGGCCAGGAGAAGGTCGAAGTCATCCTGGCCAGCATGCGCCGCGTGATCGAGGTCGATCGCGCGCACCACGGCAACGTCGGCTACGGCGGCGCGTGGGACACGCAGTACTGGCTGGTGCCCCCCGCCGCCCTGCAGCGCATGGAGCGCGTGGGGCCGCCCAAGGCGGGCGTGCAGCGCTACCGGCAGCAACAGGGCGAGGCCACCACCACCGTGGACTGGGACGTGGCAGGCCAGTACCCGCGCAGGATCGAACGCGCCGACGCGCACGGCACCGATTCCACCCTGGTCACCGCCACACGCCTGCCCGCCCCGGCCGTGGCGCCCTGGCAGGCCAGCGAGGCATTCGAGCGCGGCGATTATTCGGACCTGCTCGACTGACGGTTTCCCGCGTCACTCCACCACCGTCAGCTTGGCCACCGACAGGGCCAGCCACTTGGTACCGTGGCGTGGGAAGTGCACCTGCGCGCGCGCGTCGTCGCCCGTGCCCTCGATGGCCAGCACCTTGCCTTCGCCGAACTTGGTGTGGAACACGGCGAGCCCCGCGCGCAGGCCGTGCGAGGTGGCCTTGGGTGGTGGCGGCGGCGGCGCGCTGGCGTAGCTGTCGGATTTGAAGCCAAATCGGCCTCCAGCGCTTGCCCCATAAGCGCTACCAGCTCCTGAATTGGGAGCAAAAGAGCCAAAGCCCTGCTGCTTGGGCGTGATCCACTTGAGCGCTTCCTCGGGCAGTTCGTCGAAGAAACGGCTCTTGACGTTGTAGCGCGTCTGGCCGTGCAGCAGGCGCGTTTGCGCATGGCTCAGGTACAGGCGCTGGCGCGCGCGGGTGATGGCCACGTACATCAGGCGGCGCTCTTCCTCCAGGCCGTCGCGGTCGCTGGAGGCGTTGTCGTGCGGAAACAGGCCCTCTTCCAGCCCGCCGATGAACACGGCGTCGAACTCCAGCCCCTTGCTGGCGTGCACGGTCATGAGCTGCACGGCGTCCTGCCCGGCCTGGGCCTGGTTGTCACCCGCCTCCAGCGCGGCGTGGGTGAGGAAGGCGACCAGGGGCGAGAGGGTTTCGCCGGTGTCGGCGTCGATGATGCCGGCGGCGGGGCGCAGCGGCTCGTCGAGCCGCGGCGCGTCCGGGTCCAGGCCCTGGCTGACGGGGCTTTGCGTGAGCGGCTGGCCGTGCTCGTCCAGCGGCAGGGCCACGGCGTCGCGGCCGAAGCCCTCCTGGGTGACGAAGCTCTCGGCGGCGTTGACCAGTTCCTGCAAGTTCTCGATGCGGTCGGCGCCCTCCTTCTCGGCGCGGAAGTGCTCCACCAGCCCGCTGGATTCGAGCATCTGCTCGATGATGCCGCGCAGCGACAGGCCCTGCGTCTGCTCGCGCAGCACGTCGACCAGCGCCACGAAGGCGCCCAGGTTGGCGCCCGCCTTGCCGGGCACGGCGCTCACGGCGTCGTGCAGCGAGCAGCCGGCCTGGCGCGCGGCGTCCTGCAGCACCTCGAGCGTGCGCGCGCCGATGCCGCGCGGCGGGAAGTTGACCACGCGCAGGAAGCTGGTGTCGTCGTGCGGGTTCTCCAGCAGGCGCAGGTAGGCCAGCGCATGCTTGATTTCGGCGCGCTCGAAGAAGCGCAGGCCGCCGTACACGCGGTAGGGCACGCTGGCGTTGAAGAGCTGCGATTCGATCACCCGGCTTTGCGCGTTGCTGCGGTAGAGCACGGCGATTTCCTTGCGCGCCAGGCCGTCGTTCCTCACCAGTTGCCGGATCTCATCGACCATCCACTGCGCCTCGGCCAGGTCGGTGGCGGCTTCGTACACGCGCACCGGCTCGCCCGCGCCCTGCGTGGTGCGCAGGTTCTTGCCCAGGCGGCGGCTGTTGTGGCTGATGAGGTGGTTGGCCGAATCGAGGATGTTGCTGTAGCTGCGGTAGTTCTGCTCCAGCTTGATCTGGTGCGCCACGGCGAACTCGCGCACGAAGTCGGCCATGTTGCCCACGCGCGCGCCGCGGAAGGCATAGATGCTCTGGTCATCGTCGCCCACGGCCATCACGCAGCCGTGGGTTTGCAGGCGGCCGTCCGCCTCGTCGCCCGCCATCTGCTTGAGCCACAGGTACTGCAGGCGGTTGGTGTCCTGGAACTCATCGACCAAGATGTGGCGAAAGCGGTGCTGGTAGTGCGCGCGGATCGGGTCGTTGTCGCGCAGCAGCTCGTAGGAGCGCAGCATCAGCTCGCCGAAATCGACCACGCCCTCGCGCTGGCATTGTTCTTCGTAGAGCTGGTAGACCTCCACCTTCTTGCGGCTGTCGGCATCGTGCGCGGGCACGTCGCGCGGGCGCATGCCCTCTTCCTTGCAGTTGGCGATGAAGTAGGCCAGCTGCTTGGGCGGAAAGCGCTCTTCGTCCACGTTGAACTGCTTGCACAGGCGCTTGATGGCGGAGAGCTGGTCCTGCGTGTCGAGGATCTGGAACGCCTGCGGCAGGTTCGCCGCCTTGTGGTGCGCGCGCAGCAGGCGGTTGCACAGGCCGTGGAAGGTGCCGATCCACATGCCGCGCACGTTCACCGGCAGCATGGCCGTGAGGCGTGCCACCATTTCCTTGGCGGCCTTGTTGGTGAAGGTCACGGCCAGGATGCCGCCCGGCGTGGCCAGGCCGTTCTGCAGCAGCCAGGCGATGCGCGTGGTGAGCACGCGCGTCTTGCCCGAGCCCGCGCCGGCCAGGATGAGCGCGTGGCCCGAAGGCAGGGTGACGGCGGCGAGCTGCTCGGGGTTGAGGCCCTGCAGCAGCGGCGCGGCAGGGGCTGAAAGCGGGTCGTGGGAATGCATGCGGGGATTGTAGAAACCCCCTCGCACCCCGCCGCCGCGGGCAGGTATAGAATCAATCACCGGGCCCAAGTTTCTTGACGCCCGGTTTTTTGTGCCTGTGCAACCAGGGTTCGGCGCCAGCTCGTACGCTGCCGCCCGCAAAGCCGGTCCCAAGCCAAGCGCCCCACGCTGCCGAAATGGTTCGGCGGCGCCTTTTCAAAGGAGCTTGGAATCTCATGGAAATCTTCGACTACGACAACATCCTGCTGCTGCCGCGCAAGTGCCGCGTGGAAAGCCGCTCGGAATGCGATGCCAGCGTGGAGCTGGGCGGGCGCAGCTTCCGCATCCCGGCCGTGCCGGCCAACATGAAGACGGTGGTGGACGAACGCATCTGCACCTGGCTGGCGCAGAACGGCTACTTCTACGTGATGCACCGCTTCGACCTGGACAACGTGCAGTTCGTCAAAGACATGCACGCCAAGGAGTGCTTCGCCTCGATCTCGCTGGGCGTGAAGCAGCCCGACTACGCCACGGTGGATCGCTTCGTGGCCGAAGGCATCACGCCCGAGTACATCACCATCGACATCGCCCACGGCCACTCGGACAACGTGAAGAACATGATCCAGTACCTCAAGGCCAAGCTGCCCAAGGCGTTCGTCATCGCCGGCAACGTCGGCACACCCGAGGCCGTGATCGACCTGGAGAACTGGGGCGCCGACGCCACCAAGGTGGGCATCGGCCCGGGCAAGGTGTGCATCACCAAGCTCAAGACCGGCTTCGGCACGGGCGGCTGGCAGCTGTCGGCCGTGAAGTGGTGCGCGCGCGTGGCCACCAAGCCCATCATCGCCGACGGCGGCATCCGCAGCCACGGCGACATCGCCAAGAGCATCCGCTTCGGCGCCACCATGATCATGGTGGGCTCGCTGTTCGCGGGCCACGAGGAGTCGCCGGGCAAGACCGTCGAGGTCGATGGCGAGCTGTTCAAGGAGTACTATGGCTCGGCCTCCGACTTCAACAAGGGCGAGTACAAGCACGTGGAAGGCAAGCGCATCCTGGAGCCCATCAAGGGCAAGCTGGCCGAAACGCTGGTGGAGATGCAGCAGGACATCCAGAGCTCCATCAGCTACGCCGGCGGCAAGAAGCTCATGGACATCCGCAAGGTGAACTACGTGATCCTGGGCGGCGATAACGCGGGCGAGCACCTGCTGATGTAAGCACCGCCAGCACCAACGCAAACGGGGGCCTCGGCCCCCGTTTGCGTTGGTGCGGCGTGCAGCGCGCTTACTTGACCTGCAGCGTGCCCTTCATCAGCCCCACGTGGCCCGGGAAGGTGCAGAAGAACGAATAGGCATCGCCCGCCTTGAGCTTGGTAACGTCGACGCTGACGGAGTCGCTCTCGCCGCCCCCAAGCAGCTTGGTCGCGGCGAGCACGCGCGCATCCCCGGCCTTGAGGTAGCCCGCGGCGGCACCGGCGGCCAGCGCATCCTTGGCGACCGCGTCCATGTCGGCCGTCTTGGCCAGCACCCAGTTGTGGCCCATGCTCGTCTTGGGCAGCTTGCCCACGTGCTTGAGCTGCACCGTGAATTTCTTGCACGACGCGGGCACGTCGATGCTCTTGGTGTTGAACTGCATCGCATCGTTGGCCTCGACCTGGACGCTGCAATTGTCGGCAGCGAAAGCGGGGGTGGCCAGGACGACGGCGGCAGCGGCGATGGCGGCGAAACGGAACATGATGATGGAAACTCCTGTAACGGCGGGCTGAACGGTAGGCACAGGCGGCACCCGCAACCCGCCCGGGCGCCACGGCGGCATCTTACGCATTTTCATTAGCAAATACTTATGAGAATCAAACTCATTCATTCAACTATGCGCCGCACGCCTTTCCGAAAGGGGTTTGGGATTCATGCCTAAAATGGCCTCCAGCGCTTGCTGGCAAAGCGCTAAAAGCTATTGAAAAAGGAGCAAACATGGACATCGCCATGCTCGGTACCGGGCGCATGGGCTTTCCCATGGCGCGGCGGCTGTGCCAGGCCGGGTACACCGTGCACGTCTGGAACCGCGACGCCGCCAAGGCCCAGCCGCTGGCCGCCGATGGCGCCGTGCCGCACGCCAGCGCCGCCAGCGCGGCGGCGGCCGGCGAAATCGTCATGGGCATGCTGCTGGACGGCCCGGCCGTGGCCAGCGTGCTGTTCGAGCACGGGGCCGCGGCGGCCATGCGGCCCGGCGCGCTGTTCGTGGACATGGCCTCGATCCAGCCCGGCGAAGCGCGCGCGCACGCGGCCCGGCTGGCGCAGCACGGCATCGGCGCGCTCGACGCGCCGGTGTCCGGCGGCACCGTCGGCGCCGAGGCCGGCACGCTGGCCATCATGGCCGGCGGCGGCGCGGCCGATTTCGCGCGCGCCCTGCCACTGCTACAGGTGCTGGGCCGCGCCACGCACGTCGGCCCGCACGGTGCCGGGCAGCTCGCCAAGCTGGCCAACCAGATGATCGTGGGCATCACCATCGGCGCGGTGGCCGAGGCGCTGCTGCTCGCCGCCAAGGGCGGCGCCGACATGGCCAAGGTGCGCGAGGCCATCGCCGGCGGCTTCGCCGACAGCCGCATCCTGCAACTGCACGGCCAGCGCATGGTGGAGCGCGACTTCGCCCCGCGCGGGCGCATGACGGTGCAGCTCAAGGACATGCGCAACGCCCTGGCGACGGCGCAGGAGCTGGGCTTCGAGGCCCCGGTGACCCGGCTCTTCGAATCGCTCTACGCCGACGCCGTGGCGCACGGCCTGGACGGTCTGGACCACAGCGGCCTGTTCGTCGAGCTGGCCCGCCGCAACGCAATGGAATAAATTTTGGGGCGCGTCTTGCAGACGCCCCGAAAATTCGTGCATAATTCGTGGCTCTGCTGCAGTGCAGCCGCAGACAAGGGCTCTTAGCTCAGTTGGTAGAGCAGCGGACTCTTAATCCGTTGGTCGTAGGTTCGAATCCTACAGGGCCCACCAAAACAACCGAAGATGAAGCACTTGCCGAGGAATCGGCAGGTGCTTTTTTCTTTTCCCCCTCTCGGCGCAGATTCTCAAGCATGCATCCCCAAGCCAAAGCACTGTGGCGCGGCCCGCGCTGGATCCTTGCCATCTTGCTGGCCCTGCTGGGCATGGTGGGGCCGTTCTCGATCGACACCTACCTGCCCGCGTTCCCGGCGATCGCCCAGGCGCTGCAAGCCACCCCGGTGGAGATGCAGCAAACGCTGTCGGCCTACCTGTTCGCCTTCGCGTTCATGGCGCTGTTCCACGGCGCGCTGTCGGACAGCCTGGGGCGCCGGCCCGTGGTGCTGTGGGGCCTGGCGGTGTTCACCCTGGCCTCGGCGGGCTGCGCGCTGTCGGACAGCATCGGCGCGCTGGTGCTGTTCCGCGCGCTGCAGGGCCTGTCGGCCGGCGCCGGCATCGTGGTGTCGCGCGCCGTGATCCGCGACATGTTCCCGCCGGCCCAGGCGCAGCAGGTGATGAGCCAGGTCACCATCTTCTTCGGCGTGGCGCCGGCCATCGCCCCCATCGTCGGCGGCTGGCTGGCGGTGCACCTGGGCTGGCACAGCGTCTTCTGGTTCCTCACCGGCGTGGGCGTGTGCCTGTGGCTAGCCAACCACCGCTGGCTGCCCGAATCGCTGCCGCCCAGCGAGCGCCAGCCGATCCACCTCGGCCATCTGCTGCGCGGCTACTGGGAGCTGGGCACCAGCCCGCGCTTCATGCTGCTGGCGCTGGCCAGCGGCATCCCGTTCAACGGCATGTTCCTGTACGTGCTGTCGGCCCCGGCCTTCCTCGGCGACGTGCTGGGGCTGGAGCCCACGCAGTTCTTCTGGTTCTTCCTGGTCACCATCTCCGGCATCATGGGCGGCGCCTGGATGAGCGGCCGCCTGGCGGGCCGCATCGCGCCGAAGCGCCAGATCCGCCACGGCTTCCTCATCATGTTGCTGATCGCGGCGCTGAACCTCGTGGCCAACCTGCTGCTGCCGCCGCATGTGCTCTGGGCGCTGCTGCCCATCGGCATCTTCTCGTTCGGCTGGGCGCTGATGGTGCCCGTGGTCACGCTGCTGGTACTGGACCTGCACCCGCAGCGCCGCGGCATGGCGTCGTCGCTGCAGGCCTTCGTCGGCTCCACGGCCAACGGCGTGGTGGCGGGCATGGTGGCGCCGCTGGTGATGCATTCCGCCGTGGCCCTGGCTGGTGCCTCGCTGCTGCTGATGCTGGTGGGCCTGGTGGCGTGGATCTACCTGCACCACCGCTGGCCGGATATCGGCCGCCATTCCGCGCACTGAAACGGCGCTTTAATGGCGGCCCGCGTTACCGCCGCGGGTGGCGGCGGTCCAGCTCCCGCTCCTGGTAGTAGCGCGCCTTTTCGGCATACATGGCCTGGTCGGCCCGGTGCACCGCGGCCTCGATCGACTCGCCCTCCTGGCAGCAGGCAATGCCCATGGACAGGCTGACCGCCTGCCCCGGGTAGAACTGGTTGTTGAGTTCCAGCAAGGAGAGGATGCGTTCCTGCACGGCCAGCGCCCCGCGCTCGTCGGTGGCGGGCAGCAGCACCATGAATTCGTCGCCGCCGACGCGCGCGGCGCAGGCCGGCGCATCGACCGCCTTGGCCAGCACCTCGCCGACGCGGCGCAGCATGGCGTCGCCTGCGCCATGGCCGTGGTCGTCGTTGGCCTCCTTGAGGCCGTTCATGTCCATGGCCAGGATCGCCACCGGCCAGGGTCCCTTGCGCGCGAGGCGGTTGAGCTCCTCCATGTAGTAGGCCCGGTTGCGCAGCTGCGTCAGCACGTCGTGCTTGCCCAGGTACTCCAGGTAGGACTCGGCCTTCTTGCGCGCCGTGATGTCGACGAGCGAGATCAGCACCAGTCCCCAGTCCTGGACATGGCTGTCGAGCACGGCGAACTGCATGTGGATGTTGAGCAGATCGCCGGACAGCGCGTAGTTGACCACCTCGCGCTGCTGCACCAGCTTGCCATCCCACAGGTCCTGCAACTGCTCGGCAAAGGATTCGCGCATCTCGTCGCGGAAAATGTGGTTGATTCCCCCAAGCAGCTCGGCCTTGTCGGCAGCACCGAACATGGCGAGGGTCTGGCGGTTGACGTCGATGACGCGGATTTCCTGGATGCAGCGCGTGACGAACTCCGGGTGCACCTTGAGGAAAGTGGCGAAGTCGCGTATGCCCTGGGCGCGCACTTCATCCAGCAGGCGCCGGATATGGCTGAAGTCTTCGACCCACAGCGACACCGGCGAATGCTCGAACAGGCCGCGCGCATAGCGCTCGCTGCGGCGCAGGCGCTCGGCGCCCTGCACCTCGGCCGTGACATCCTCCAGCGACACCAGCACCCGGTCCCAGCGCTCCTCGTGGCCCGGCAGGATGCGCGCATGGATCTGCACGTCCAGGCGGCGCCCGTCGAGGGCGTAGTTCACCGTGCGGTTGGAAAACTCCAGCGCCCCGGACCACAGCGCCGCCAGCTCATCGACCTGGCGCAAATGCATGTCGCCCCGGAACACTTCGTCCAGGCGGGCCACCAGCGTGGCCTGGTCGGGCGCCGCGAAAAGCGCCAGGGTACGGTGGTTGACCCGCAGCACCTTCAGCGCGGCGCTGCAGGCGCCCAGCCGCTCTGGGTGCCCCGCCAGGTGCGCGCGGATGTCGCTCACACCCTCCGCCCGCCAGCGCTCGAACAGCTGCCGCAGGGCGCTGTAGTCCTCAAGCCAGAGCGAGACAGGGGCGAGCTCGAACATGTGTTCGTAGTCTACGCCGGATACAGGGAAAGAAGTCACCGGGCACCTCCGCCGCACATTATCGTGAGCCGCCGTGAGCCCCAAAGGGAAGCAGGCCATAAAAAAACCGGCCTAAAAGGCCGGTTCCCTGCGCTGCGCCCGCTGGCACTCAGCGTGCCGAATGCGGTGTGCGCTTGCGTGCGTCGTGGGGCACGAAGGGCTTGCCGCCGCCCGCCTGCTTGTTGAAAGCCGGCTTGCCGCGCCCGCCCCAGTCACCGCGCGGCGCTGCCGCCTCGGGGCGGGCAAAGCCGCTGCGCCCGCCTTCGCCGCGACTGCCTTCGCCGAAGCCGCCCTTGCGACCATAGCCGTCGTTGTCGCGGCGGCCGCCGCCGAACCCAGCACGGTCGCCGAATCCGCCACGGTCACCAAACCCGGCGCGGTCGCCAAAGCCACGCGGCGCGCCCTGGCCGTCACCCATGCGGGCCGGGCCCCGCGCGGCGCGGTCGCCAAAGGCCGGGCGGCCTTCACCACGGCCGAAGCGGCGGTCGCGGCTGTGGTTCTCGCGGCCCTCGCGCCCGCGGCCATTACCCTCGGGGCGGCCCTGCGGGAAGCGCTGCGTCGGCTCCATGCCCGGAATCACCTCGGCCTTGAACGGCTGGCGGCTGTAGCCTTCGATGTCGAAGATCTTGCGGCGGTCGCGGAACTCGGCGAACGTCACGGCCAGGCCGTCGCGCCCGGCGCGGCCCGTGCGGCCGATGCGGTGGGTGTAGTCCTCGGCCTTCATGGGCAGGCCGAAGTTGAACACGTGGGTGATAGTAGGCACGTCGATGCCGCGCGCGGCCACGTCGGTGGCTACGAGAATCTGCACCTGGCCGTTGCGCAGCGCCATCAGGCGGCGGTTGCGCAGGCCCTGGCTCAAAGCGCCGTGCAGCGCCACGGCCGAGAAGCCGTCCTGCTGCAGGTCGTTGGCCAAGCCGTCGCACTCCATCTGCGTGCTGGCGAACACGATGGCCTGGTCGATGGAAGCATCGCGCAGCCAGTGGTCGAGCATCTTACGCTTGTGCTGCGCGTTGTCGGCCCAGAACAGCACCTGCTTGATGTTGGCGTGCTTTTCCTGCGGCGAGTCGATGGTGACCTTCTGCACCGCGGAGCCGTTGTCGTGCATCACACGCATGGCGAGCTGCTGGATGCGCGGCGCGAAGGTGGCGCTGAACATCATGGTCTGCTTGCGCTGGCTGGTGAGCTGGTTGATCTCGGCCAGATCGTCCGAGAAGCCCAGGTCGAGCATGCGGTCGGCCTCGTCCACCACCAGGAACTGCACCTGGTCGAGCTTGATCTGCATGGAGCGCTGCAGGTCCAGCAAGCGGCCCGGCGTCGCCACCACGAGGTTGGCGTTCTGCAGCTTGGCGATCTGCAGCTGATAGGGCATGCCGCCCACCACGTTGGCCACGCGCAGGCCCTTGCAATGGCGCACCAGATCGATGGCGTCGTGCGCCACCTGCTGCGCGAGTTCGCGCGTCGGGCACAGGATCAGCGCGCCCGGCACGGCGGCCTTGAAGTGGCGCGGGTTGGTCGGGTCCTTGCGGCGCGCGCGTTTCGGTGCGGCCTCACCGCGCGCGGCGGCCTCGGCACACAGGCGCTCGTATTCGGCGCGTTCGTTCGCCTGCTGTTCGGCCTGCTGGCGCACCAGGGTGTGCAGCACAGGCAGCAGGAAGGCGGCGGTCTTGCCGCTGCCGGTCTGGCTGGAGACCATCAGGTCGATGAAGTTCTCGCCCTCGACGCCCATGGCCATGGGAATGGCCTTTTCCTGCACGGCGGTGGGCTGGGTGTAGCCCAGGTCGCGCACGGCCTGCACCAGCTCGGGAGCCAGGCCCAGGCGCACGAAGCCCTCGGGCAGCGCGGAGGTGGCCTCGGGGGCCAGGTTTTCAAGAGGCAAGGAGGTATCGGCAGGCGCGGCGTCGCCCTGCACAGGCAGCATGTCGGTCATGGTTTTCTCACGCAAAACGGGCAACCGCAGGCGCTACCTGCGGCGGCTTCGTTCAATGGTTCAACAACATCAACCATCAAACGGAACCGCAAGGCCGCAGCGGACGGCCTGGGTGGGCAATGTTTGCCGCTCGCGGCGTGCGCCGCGGGCAAAGCCCGGTGAGTGAAGGGAGATGCACAAAAAAATTGCACCGCCCTCGGCGGTGCAATCTCGCAATTATGGCACGACTGGGGTTTTCCCGCAAATCGTGCGGGGCTTCCTCAATAGCTGGCGAGCGGCTTGGCCTTGCCGCCTGCGAACGTCATCACGACCACGGGGGCCTTGATGCGGTTACCCTTGTCGTCGTACGCGTACTCGCCCATCACGCCCTTGTGGGCGTTCTGGTGGATGTAGGCGCCGACCTTGGCGGGATCGATGGAGCCGCTCTTCTGCATGGCTTCGCCGATGTTGATGACCTGGTCGTAGTAGAACGGGCTGTACACGTCGGGGTTCTGGCCGAAGCGCTTGGCGAACTTCTCCTGGAACGCCTTGGCGCCCGCATCGCTGTCCATCAGCATGCCGGCGTAGGCGCAGTACACCACGTCGTTCACGGCGTCGCCGCCGAGCTTGCCCATCTCGGGGCTGCACAGGGTGTCGCCGCCGAGCAGCTTGGCGCGCACGCCCAGTTGCTTCATCTGGCGCGCCATGGGCGCGGCCTGGGGCGCGTAGCCGCCGTAGAAGATGACCTCGGGCTGCTTGGCCTTGAACGTGGTCAGGATGGCCATGAAGTCGGTGGCCTTGTCGTTGGTGAACTCGCGGCCCGCCACCGCCATGCCGAGCTTCTGCGCTTCCTTGGCGAACTCGTCGGCCAGCCCCTGGCCGAAAGCGGTGCGGTCGTCGATGACGCCGACCTTCTTGGCCTTGAGCACGTTGGCCGCGTACGCGGCCATGCTGGCGCCGGCCTGCACGTCGCTGGCAACGATGCGGAACAGGTTCTTGTAGCCCGACTGCGTGATCTTGGGGTTGGTGCCCACCGTGGAAACCAGAGTACCGCCGTTGTCGTACACGCGCGAGGCGGGAATGGTCACGCCCGAGCAGTACGGACCCATGACGTAGCGCACGCCGGAATCGACGAACTTCTGCGCCACGGCGACGCCGGTCTTGGCGTCGCACTGGTCGTCCTCGGAGACCAGCTCGAACTTCAGCGTCTTGCCGCCCACGCTGATCTTGCGCGCGTTCAGTTCCTCGATGGCCAGGCGCACGCCGTTGTCGTTGTCGCGGCCGGCGAAGGTGTTCGGGCCCGAGAGGGGGCCGCTGTGGCCGATCTTGACCACCTGCTCCTGGGCCGAGGCGCCGGCCGCGCAGGCCAGGGCCGCAGCGGCGGCGAGGAGGGATTTGAACGAAAGCGATTGCATGGCGTGTCTCCGGTAAAAGAATGCGCGAAAAAACCAAGGCGCCAGGCAGGTCGCCAGCGCCTCGGGAGGGGTGTCTGGATACAGACAGCGGCGGATTATCGCCGCACGCGCCGCTGCCGCGGCGTGTTTCTCACACCGACAGCAGGTGTGTGCGGTAGTGCGCCAGCTCGTCGATGGATTCGTGCACGTCGGCCAGCGCTGTGTGCTTCTGGGCCTTCTTGAAGCTGTTGTAGGCCTCGGGCTTCCAGCGCTTGGCCAGTTCCTTGAGCGTGCTCACGTCGAGGTTGCGGTAGTGGAAGAAGGCTTCCAGCCGCGGCATGTACTTGACCAGAAAGCGCCGGTCCTGGCCGATGCTGTTGCCGCACATGGGCGCCGTGCCCTTGGGCACGTACTGGCTCAGGAAGTCGATGATCTGCTGCTCGGCCTCGGCTTCGGTGATGGTGGAGGCGCGCACCTTGTCGATCAGGCCGCTCTTGCCGTGGGTGCCCTTGTTCCAGGCGTCCATCTGGTCGAGCTGCGCGTCGCTCTGGTGGATGGCGAACACCGGGCCTTCCACGCGCGGCTCCAGGTTCGGGCCGGTCACGATGACGGCGATCTCCAGCAGGCGGTCGGTCTCGGGCTCAAGGCCGGTCATCTCGCAATCGAGCCAGACCAGGTTCTGCTCGGATTTGGGCAATACAGGGGTGGGGGTAGAGGGTTCGGACATGGCCGGCATTGTCGCCCATCCCCTACACTCCCCGCGCATGCCCCCACGTGATACCTTGCCGCCCTCGCTGGCGCTGTCCCTGCTGTTCGCCCTGGCGCTGTGCGCCGGGCTGATGATCAAGTTCTGGCTCGCCTCGCGCCAGATCCGCCACGTGGCCCGGCACCGCGCCCAGGTTCCAGCGCCGTTTGCCGAACGCATTCCCCTGCCAGCCCACCACAAGGCCGCCGACTACACCCTGGCCAAGGCGCGCCTGGGCCTGCTCGACATGGCGCTGGGCGCGGCCGTGCTCGTGGGCTGGACACTGCTGGGCGGGCTGGACCTGCTGAACCAGGCCCTGCTGGCTTGGCTCGGCGGCGGCATGGTGCAGCAACTGGCGCTGCTGGCGGCCTTCGCGCTCATCAGCGGGCTGATCGACCTGCCGCTGTCGCTGGCGCAGACCTTCGGCGTCGAGCAGCGCTTCGGCTTCAACCAGATGACGTGGAAGCTGTGGCTGTCCGACCTGCTCAAGTCCACGCTGGTGGGCGCGCTCATCGGGCTGCCCATCGCCGCGCTGATCCTGTGGCTCATGGGCGCCGCCGGCCCGCTGTGGTGGCTCTGGGCCTGGGGCGCGTGGATGGGGTTCAACGTGCTGCTGATGTGGGTCTACCCCAGCTTCATCGCGCCGCTGTTCAACCGCTTCCAGCCGCTGCAGGACGAAGCGCTCAAGGCCCGCGTCACCGCGCTCATGCAGCGCTGCGGCTTCGCCGCCAAGGGCCTGTTCGTGATGGACGGCAGCCGCCGCAGCGCGCACGCCAACGCCTATTTCACGGGTTTTGGCGCGGCCAAGCGCGTGGTGTTCTACGACACGCTGCTGCAGCAGCTCACCCCGGCCGAGGTCGAGGCCGTGCTGGCGCACGAGCTCGGCCACTTCAAGCACCGCCACATCGCCCAGCGCATGGCGGGGCTGTTCGCGCTCAGCCTGGCGGGCTTCGCGCTGCTGGGCTGGCTGTCCACCCAAGGCTGGTTCTACACCGGGCTGGGCGTGGTGCCGAACCTGTCACTCGACGGCGCGGCGCCGAACGACGCGCTGGCGCTGCTGCTGTTCCTGCTGGCCGTGCCCGTGTTCAGCTTCTTCATCGCCCCGCTGATGGCGCAATGGTCGCGCCGCCACGAGTTCCAGGCCGACGCCTACGCCATGGCCCAGGCCGACGGCGGCGCCCTGGCCTCGGCACTGCTCAAGCTCTACCAGGACAACGCCTCCACGCTCACGCCCGACCCGCTGTACGTGAAGTACTACTACTCGCACCCGCCCGCCACCGAGCGCCTGGCGCGCCTGCCTTCCCCCGCACACGCATGACTACCATGTTCCCGAAAAAAGACTGGTCCGCCCAGGCACGGCGCGCGCTGACAGCTATCGAAATAGAAGCGAACCTGGCGCAGCACCCGGGCTGGCAGCTGCACGCGGGCGCCATCGAGAAAACCTACCGCTTCGCCAACTACCACGAGACCCTGGCGTTCGTGAACGCGGTGGCCTTCATCGCCCACGCGCAGGACCACCACCCCGACCTGTCGGTGCACTACGGCCGCTGCGTGGTGCGCTTCAACACGCACGACGTGCAGGGCATCTCGGCAACCGACTTCGACTGTGCGGCGCGCATCGACGCGCTGCTGGCCACGCCATGAGCGCGCGCGAAGGCCTGGTGGTGGCCAGCCACGGCCGCCACTGCGTGGTCGAGACGCTCGACGGCACGCGCCGCATCTGCCACCCGCGCGGCAAGAAAAGCCAGGCCGTGGTGGGCGACCAGGTGCGCTGGCTGGCACCGCCGCCCGGCCAGGGCGACGAGGGCACCATCGAGAAAGTGCTGCCGCGGCGCAACCTGTTCTACCGCCAGGACGAGATACGCACCAAGTCGTTCGCGGCCAACCTGGACCAGGTGCTGATCCTGATCGCCGCCGAGCCCGTGTTCTCGGAGAGCCAACTGGCGCGCGCGCTGATCGCCGCCGAGGCCGAAGGCATCACGCCGCTGATCGCGCTGAACAAAAGCGACCTGGCCGAGCCCTTCGCGCGCGCCTGGGAGCGGCTGCTGCCCTACCGCCACATGGCCGGCAGCGCGGGGCCCGACAGCCGCCACTACAACGTGCTGCCGCTGTCCCTGGCGCAATCGGGCGAAGCGGATCGTGCGGCGCTGATGGCGCATTTGCAGGGCAAGGCCACGCTGGTGCTCGGCCCCTCGGGCGCGGGCAAGAGCACGCTCATCAACCTGCTGGTGCCGGGGGCATCGGCGCAGACGGGCGAGATCTCGCAGGCGCTCAACTCCGGCAAGCACACCACCACCAGCACCGCCTGGTACTGGGTGGACGCGGCGCGCACCACCGCCCTCATCGACTCGCCGGGCTTCCAGGAATTCGGCCTGCGCCACCTGGCGCCCACCGACCTGCCGCGCTGCATGCCCGACATCGGCGCGCACGCGGGCGAGTGCAAGTTCTACAACTGCATGCACCTGCACGAGCCGGGCTGCGCGGTGCAATTGCAGGTCGAATCGGGCTCCAGCCCAGGCACGATCAGCGCCAGCCGCTACAAAATCTATAAAGAACTATTCGCGGAGTTGAGCGAGGCGCCGCGCTATTGAAGAGAGGTACTGCCATGGCGCGAGCCGCCCCGATGTTGTCCTTCCGTCCACGCCTGATGGACGCGCTGCGCGGCTACGACCGCGCCCGCTTCGTGCAGGACTTCGGCGCGGGCCTCACGGTTGCCGTCGTCGCGCTGCCGCTGGCGATGGCCTTTGCCATCGCGTCGGGCCTGCCGCCCGAGGCGGGGCTGTTCACCGCCATCATCGCGGGCTTCCTGATCTCGGCGCTGGGCGGCAGCAAGGTGCAGATCGGCGGGCCGGCCGGGGCGTTCATCGTCATCGTCTACGGCATCGTGCAGCAGTACGGCGTCGCCAACCTCATCATCGCCACCGCGCTGTCGGGCGTGCTGCTATTCCTGATGGGCGTGCTGCAGCTCGGCACGCTGGTGCGCTTCATCCCGGTGGCGGTCGTCATCGGCTTCACCAACGGCATCGCGGTGCTGATCGCGCTGTCGCAGGTCAAAGACTTCCTGGGCCTCTCCATCGAGAAGATGCCGGGCGACTTCTTCGGCATGCTCGGCGCGCTGTACCAGCACCTGTCCACCCTCAACCCCTGGGCCGCCGGCGTGGCCGCCGCGTCGCTGGCGGTGGTCGTGGGCTGGCAGCGCTGGCTGCCCGCGTGGCGGCACCCTTTAGCCGGCGCGCTCGCGCGCGTGCCGGGCTCCATCGTCGCGCTGGTGCTGGCGACCGCCGTGGTGGCGCTGTCCGGCATGCCGGTGGAGACCATCGGCAGCCGCTTCGGCGGCATTCCGGCCGGGCTGCCCGCGTTCGCGCTGCCCGATTTCACCTGGGAGTCGGCGCGCCACCTGCTCATGCCGACGATCACGCTAGCACTGCTGGGCGCCATCGAATCGCTGCTGTGCGCGCGCGTGTCCGACGGCATGGTGGGCGACCGCCACGACCCGAATCAGGAGCTGATGGCGCAGGGCATCGCCAACTTCGTCACGCCGTTCTTCGGCGGCATGCCCGCCACCGGCACCATCGCGCGCACCGTGACCAACGTGAAAAGCGGCGCCACCAGCCCCGTCGCCGGCATGGTGCATGCGCTGGCGCTGCTGCTGGTGATGCTCGTGGCCGCGCCGCTGGCCGCGTCCATCCCGCTGGCCACGCTGGCGGCGATCCTGATGTTCGTCGCCTGGAACATGGGCGAATGGCGCGAGTTCGCGCGGCTCAAGACCTACCGCCTGCCGTACCGCGTCACGCTGGTGTCGGTGTTCCTGCTGACAGTGGTCTTCGACCTGACGGTGGCGGTGGAGTTCGGCATCTTCGCTGCCTGCCTGACCTTCATCTACCGCATCTCCAGCCTGTCGCGGGCCGAACGCGTCAAAGCCGCCGACCTGCCCGTGCTGGATGGGCATGACGAGCGCGTGCAGGTCTGGCGGCTGTACGGCGCGCTCTTCTTCGGCGCCACCAAGCTGCTCGAAGCCATGGAAGACCACCTGCCCGCCCAGGCGCTGGTGCTGGATTTGAAGAACGTGATCTACGTCGATTCGACCGGCGCCGAGGCACTGGAGAACCTGGCCCACGCCTGCGCCACCCACGGCGTGCGCCTGGTCGTCTCGGGCCTGATGGGCCAGCCGCTGGACATCGCGCGCCGCACCGGGCTGTACGAGCGGTTGCGGCCCGAGCTGCAACCCGACGTGGCCAGCGCGGCTGCAGCCGCAGTGGCGTGAAGGCAGCGGCACCGAAGCGGCTCCACGCAGCCCCGGGCAAGCCGGCCCGGTGTCCCGATCAATCCGCTGGCAAGGGCACGACACGGTCGCTGTGGAAATGCCCACCGGCACGCACCTTGCCCAACGCGGCGTTGAAGTCGCGGCGCAGCCCCGGGCCTAGCCAGGCAACGAAACTGACCAAACCATCAGAGATCACCCGGCCTTCATACGCCAGCAGGCCGCAGGTGATGACCGCCCCGCTGTCGCCCAGCATTTCCTTGAGCGGCGTGGTCAGGCACTTGACGGCATAGGCCACGTCTTCATATTCGCCATCGAACAGCACGCTGTAGCCCGTGGTGTCGCGCAGGTACACCCAGCGCCCCACACGCAGCGTGGCCACGGCATCGACGATGTCCTGCGGCACGGACCTGCCCTGCGCCTGTAGCGCGGCAAGGGCGGGCGGGATCAGCGCGGGCTTGTCCGCCAGCGCATCGCGTGCGGCCTGCAGCAGATGTACCAGGCCCTGTTTGGCCACAGGCGCATGCACCAGCCCGGTATCCAGGGCCACCTGCTCCAGCAGGCTCTGGTAGTGCTCAATGAAGTGGCGCGCACGGGTTTCGTCAATCAGGCGAGCCGTGGTCATGCGCCGCCCCTTCCGTCCAGAATCGCCCGCAGCGCCTGCACCAGCGCATCGCACTGCGCGGGCGTGCCGACGCTGATGCGCAGGTACTGCGCGATGCGCTCGGGCCGGGCGAAGTGGCGCACCAGCACGGCGCACTCGCGCAACTGCGCCGCCAGCGTGGCCGCGTCATGGCCCGGGTGGCGCACGAAGAGGAAGTTGGCCTGCGAGGGCAGCACCGCGAAGCCCAGGTCCTCCAGCGCCAGCAGCAGCCCCTCGCGGCTCTGCACCACGGCGCTGCAGGTCTGCTCGAAGTACGCCGCGTCCTCATAGGCGGCGCGCGCGCCGGCCTGGGCCAGGCGGTCCAGCGGGTAGGAATTGAAACTGTCCTTGACGCGCTCCAGCGCATCGACCAGCGGCCGCTGGCCAAACGCCACGCCCACGCGCAGCCCGGCGAGCGAGCGCGACTTGGACAGCGTGTGCACTACCAGCAGGTTGGGGTAGCGCGCCACCAGGCCCACGGCGCTCTCGCCGCCAAAGTCGACATAGGCCTCATCGACCAGCACCACGCGCTGCGGGCAGGCCTGCAGCAGTTGCTCGATACGTGCCAGGGGCAGGCCGATGCCGGTCGGCGCGTTCGGATTGGCCAGCACGATGCCGGCGCACGCCCCCTGCCCGGACCGCGCGGCCAGCCGGTCCACGTCGATGCCCAGGCCGGCATCAAGCGGCTGCAGCTCGGCGGTGATGCCCCACAGGCCGCAATAGACGCGGTAGAAGCTGTAGGTGATGTCGGGCATCAGGAGCGGCGCGCCGGCGTGCTGGAAGAACGCGAAGAAGGCATGCGCCAGGACTTCGTCCGAGCCATTGCCCACGAACACCTGCCCCGCGTCGAGGCCATGCCGCGCCGCGATGGCCTCGCGCAGGGCCAGCGATTGCGGGTCGGGGTAAAGCTGCAGCCCCTCGCGCGCGGCCTGCGCGATGGCCGCCAGCGCGCGCGGCGACGGCGGATAGGGGTTCTCGTTGGTGTTGAGCTTGACCAGGCCGGGAATGCGCGGCTGCTCGCCCGGCACATAGGGCTGCAGCCCGGCCACCACGGGGCTGCACAGCGAAGAAACGGACATGCGTGGAACTCCTGATTTCATAGCTTCCAGCGCTTGCCTTGCAAGGGCTGGAGCCCGATTTGGCTCAAAAAGATGAAAGGTTCAGCCGAGCAGGCGCGCCAGCGTCAGCAGCGCCAGCAGCAGCATCCACACCACCACCGAGCGCCAGACCAGGCCGACCACGCTGCGCAGGTGGCCGACTTCGGGCTCGCGCCCGGGGGTGATGCCGCTGTCGCCCTCGCTGGCTGCGGCGCCATCGGCCTCGGCGCGCGGGCGCAGGGCCTCGCCGCCCAGGCGCACGTTGATGGCGCCCGAGGTGGCGGCGAGCAGCACACCGTCGTTGTCGTTCGGGAAGTTCTGGGCATGGAAGCGCCAGCCCTCGATGGCTTCCTCGAAATTGCCGACCACGGCAAAGCTCAGCGCCGTCAGCCGCGCGGGCAGCCAGTCGATGGCCGTCCAGGCCCGGGCCGCCGACTGCTGCAGGGCGGTGCTGCCTTTGTCGCCCTTGTCCTCGTCGTAGTAGCGCGCGGCAAACTCGGCCAGACGGTAGAGCACCGCCCCCGTGGGCCCCAGGCCCAGTGCCGCCAGGATGGAAAACCAGGCCAGCACACCAAACACATGGCGGTGCGCGGCGATGACCGAGTACTCGATCACGTGGCGCACGATCTCGCTGCGCGGCAGTTGCCCCACCTCGACCTGCTGCCAGTGCGCCAGCGCGGCGCGCGCGGCGTCTTCGTCGGCCGACTCCAGGGCGTCGCGGATGCGCGTGAAGTGGTGGCTGAACTGGCGAAAGCCCAGCGTCATGTAGAGCACCGCCACGTTCCACAGCACCGCCAGGGGCCAGCCCACGCCCCACAGCAGCAGCCAGTGGATGCCCAGCGCCACCAGCGCGGGCAGCACCACCGTCAGGCCCCAGGCTACCCAGCCGTGGTGCTGGTGGCCCGCGTCGAAATTGCGGCGCACCGAAAAAGCCCACGCACGCACGCCGGCGTGAATGGGATTGGTGCGGGACAGGGGGCGCGCCTGCTCGATCAGCAGAGCGAACAGGATGGCGAAGAAACTCATGGGCGCCCATCATACTGGCGCCGCCCGCGCGGCCCGCCAGGCGCCCGTTCAGGCACGCATGAAACGGTAGAAATTACGCAGCATGCCCGCCGTGGCGCCCCAGATGAAGCGGTTCTTGTCGCCGTCCTGGTAGGGCATGGAGAACCATTCGCGCCGCACGCCGCCCCACTCCACCACATGGTGGCGGTGGTGCGCCGGGTCGAGCAGGAAGGCCAGCGGCACCTCGAACACGTCGGCCACCTCGTGCGGGTTGGCCCGCAGCACGGCGTCGGGCCGCACCAGGCCGACGATGGGGGTGATGATGAAGGACGAACCCGTGACGTAGGTGGACAACGGCCCCAGCACCTCGACGCAGCCCGGGTCGAGCCCGACCTCCTCCTGCGCCTCGCGCAGCGCCGTGGCGGCGGGGCTGGGATCCTCGGGGTCGGCGCGCCCGCCCGGGAAGGCGATCTGCCCGGAGTGCGTGGACAGGTGCGCCGTGCGCTCGGTCAGCAGCACCATGGGCTGGGCGCGCAGCACGATGGGCACCAGCACCGAGGCCTGCGCGGGTTCGCGCTGCATGAATTTCTTTTCCAGCACCACCTCGGGCTGCCAGGCGGGCGGCGCGGCGAAGCGCTGGCGCAGCGCCGCGGGCGTCTGGGCCTGCGGCGGCACGGCGGGCAGGTCGGCATCGACGCGCGCCACGGGCACGCTGCGCGGATCGAACGCGGGCAAGGGGGTGAAGGCGGGGGCAGGCTGGGTCACGCTCAGACAATAAAAAAGCCGCTACAGGGGCACTGTAGCGGCTGGGCAGGAAGACTGCAGGCGCGGCGCTTATGCGGCAGCCACGGGTGCGGCCTTGCGGGCCGGCAGCTTTTCCTTGATGCGTGCCGACTTGCCGCTGCGCTCGCGCAGGTAGTACAGCTTGGCGCGGCGCACGTCGCCACGGCGCTTGACTTCGATCTTGGCGATCAGCGGGCTGTAGGTCTGGAACGTGCGCTCCACGCCTTCGCCGCTGGAGATCTTGCGCACGGTGAAGCCGCTGTTCAGGCCACGGTTGCGCTTGGCGATCACCACGCCTTCGTAGGCCTGCACGCGCTTGCGGTTGCCTTCCACCACGTTCACGCTCACGATGACGGTGTCGCCGGGCGCGAATTCAGGGATTTCCTTGTTCAAGCGGGCGATTTCTTCCTGCTCGAGGGTCTGGATCAGGTTCATGGTTGCATCCAACGATCTTGTCCGCGCCAGGATTGGCATGCGTCGGGATTGACGGTGTGTGGCTGCGCGCGCACCTTCGGGTGCGCCTTGCAGCGGCCGGCCAGAGGATCGAAAAGCTTTTGATTATAGCTTGCCGGGCAAGTTGGCCAAAACGGCTTCGTCCTGGCACGTCAGCCGCCCCTGCGTGCGCGCCGCGGCGATCAGGTCGGGCCGGTGGCTGGCCGTGGCCTGCAGGCTCTGGGCGCGGCGCCAGCGCTCGATCTCGGCGTGGTGGCCCGACAGCAGCGCCGGCGGCACGGCCTGGCCGCGCCAGACCTCGGGGCGGGTGTAGTGCGGGCAGTCGAGCAGCCCGTCGAGCTGCGGATTGAAGCTGTCGAACTGGTGGCTGCCCGCGTCGTGCAGCACGCCAGGCTGCAGGCGCGTCACGGCGTCGAGCAGCGCCATCGCCGGGATCTCGCCCCCGGAGAGCACGAAATCGCCCAGGCTGATCTGCCGCTGTACCTCGGCGTCGATGAAGCGCTGGTCCACCCCTTCGTAGCGCCCGCACAGCAGGATGGCGCCCGGGCCCTGCGCCCACTGCGCCACGCCTGCATGGTCCAGGCGCTCGCCAATCGGCGAGAACAGCACCAGCGGCGCCTGCGCGTCCGGCGCCTCGGCTCGGTCGGCGCGGATGGCAGCCAGGCAGCGCGCCAGCGGCTCGGCCAGCATCACCATGCCGGGGCCGCCGCCGAAAGGCCGGTCATCGACACGGCGGTAGTTGCCCTCGGCGAAGTCGCGCGGGTTCCACAGGCGCACCGCCACCTGGCCGCTGGCGTAGGCACGGCGCGTCACGCCGCTGGCCAGAAACGGCGCGAACAGCTCGGGAAACAGGGTGATGAGGTCGAAGCGCATCGGTGCGCGCCGCGTCAATAGTCGGGCTGCCAGTCGACCGTGATGCGCCGCTCGGCCAGCTCAACCTTGTCGACGAAGGCCGACACGAAGGGAATCATGCGCTCGCGCGCCTTGCCATCCTCTTCGTAGGCCAGCACCAGCACGGTCTGCGGCCCCGTGGACAGCAGCTCGCGCACACGGCCCAGGGCCACGCCCTCGCGGTTGAGCACGTCCAGGCCGATCAGATCGACCCAGTAGTACTCATCCTCATCCGTCTGCGGGAAGTAGGCACGCGAGACGAAGATGCGCGCGCCGCGCAGCGCTTCGGCGGCGTTGCGGTCCTCCACCCCCTGGGCGCTGGCGACGATGGCGTCGGAGTGCGTGCGCGTCTGGCGCGGCACCAGCAGCACGGTGCCGCTGAAGGTCCTGGCACCCTTCTCGGACGGCTGCAGATACCACTGGGGCGCGGCGAACAGGGCCTCGGGGCTGGCGCTGTGCGCCAGCACCTTGAACCAGCCCTTGACGCCCCAGGCGTCGGCAATGCGGCCCACCTCCACCGCGTCAGCGGGGAGTTCGGCCGGTTCGAGTGGAGGAAAGGAGGACATGGCGCTACGCAAAAACAAAAAGGCGGGGCCGCCAGTATCTACCGACGGCACCCGCCCCGGGAGGGCCTGAAAAGCGAATCAGGCGGCCTTCTTGGCAGCTTGCTTGGCCAGGCGCTCGACGGTGTCGGACGCTTGGGCGCCCACGCCGAGCCAGTAGGCCAGGCGGTCCTGGGCGATGCGCAGGCCTTCCTCGCCATCCTTGGCCAGGGGGTTGTAGAAACCCAGGCGCTCGATGAAGCGGCCGTCACGGCGCACGCGCTTGTCGGCGACGACGATGTTGTAGAACGGACGGGCCTTTGCGCCGCCGCGGGAGAGTCGAATCACGACCATGATTTATCCTTCGGGTGGAGAACATGCAGCACTCGCTGCCGTTCCATATCTTGCGGCGTTTGAGACACGCGACTTGGCCACCCGGCCAGCGACACGCAGCAAAGCCGCCGATTATAGCCAGTTCGTTTTTTCGATGCCACACATCCGCGCCAGCCGCGACACAGACGTCGCAGCCATCACCACCATCTACGCCCACCATGTGCTGCACGGCACGGGCACCTTCGAGACCGAGCCGCCCAGCGCCGCCGACATGGCCGCGCGCCGCGCCGACGTGCTGGGCAAGGGCCTGCCCTACCTCGTGGCCGAGCACGACGGGCAGGTACTCGGCTTCGCCTACTGCAACTGGTTCAAGCCGCGCCCGGCCTACCGCTACTCGGCCGAGGACTCGGTGTACATCCTCGATGCGGCGCGCGGCCAGGGGCTGGGCCGCCTGCTGCTCGCCGCGCTGTGCGAGGCAGCGCAGGCCGCCGGCGTGCGCAAGATGCTGGCGGTGGTGGGCGATTCGGCCAACACCGGCTCCATCGGCCTGCACCGCGCCAGCGGCTTCACCCACGCGGGCACGCTGCGCTCGGTGGGCTGGAAGTTCGGCACCTGGCTGGACGTGGTGCTAATGGAAAAACCCCTGGGCGAAGGCGACGCCAGCGCGCCCGAGGCGCCATGAAGAACAAGACCCTGGCCACCTGGCTGGCCTTCCTCGGCGGGCCGCTGGGCCTGCACCGCTTCTACCTGCACGGCGCGCGCGACCTGCTCGGCTGGCTGCTGCCCCTGGCCACGGGGCTGGGGCTGTACGGCATCGCGCGCGTGCAGGCGCTGGGGCAGGATGACCGGCTGAGCTGGCTGCTGGTGCCGCTGCTGGGCTTCACGGTGGCAGGCTGCGCGCTGCGCGCCATCCTCTACGGGCTGACGCCGCCCGCGCGCTGGAACGCGCGCTTCAACCCGCGGCACCCGGCGGCCGAGGCCGCTGGCGCCACGCGCTGGCTCACCGTGATCGGGATCGCGCTGTCGCTGATGGTCGGCGCGGGCATGCTGATGGCGAGCCTGGCGTTCAGCTTCCAGCACTATTTCGAGTACCAGATCGAGGAAGCGCGCAAGATTTCACAATGAAATCAGGCTCCAGCGCTTGCCAGGCAAGCGCTGGAAGCTATGAAAACCGCAGCAATCAGTACAGCTGCAGGCTGACCCAGTAGGCAATCGCCGCGACGAAGGCGCTGGCCGGAATGGTCAGGATCCAGGCCCAGACGATGTTGCCCGCCACGCCCCAGCGCACGGCGCTGGCGCGCTGCGTGGAGCCCACGCCGACGATGGCGCCGGTGATGGTGTGCGTGGTCGAGACGGGAATGCCCAGCATGGTGGCCAGGAACAGCGTCATGGCGCCGCCGGTTTCGGCGCAGAACCCGCCCACGGGCTTGAGCTTGGTGATCTTCTGGCCCATGGTCTTGACGATGCGCCAGCCGCCGAACATGGTGCCCAGGCCGATGGCCGCATAGCAGGCGATGATGGTCCAGGTGGGCGGCGAAGCGTCGCTGGCCGAGGCGTACCCTGTGGCGATGAGCAGCAGCCAGATGATGCCGATGGTCTTCTGCGCGTCGTTGCCGCCGTGGCCCAGGCTGTAGGCGCCGGCCGAGAGCAGCTGCAGGCGCCGGAACCACTTGTCCACCTTGTTCGGGCGGGTGCGGCGGAAGATCCAGGCCACGATCACCATCATGGCCGAGCCCAGCACGAAGCCGAGCAGCGGCGACACGAAGATGAAGGCCACGGTCTTGAGGATGCCACCCGCCACCAGGGCACTGGCGCCCGACTTGGCGATGACGGCGCCGACGATGCCGCCGATGAGCGCGTGCGAGGAACTGCTCGGGATGCCGTAGTACCAGGTGATGACGTTCCAGGTGATGGCGCCGACCAGCGCGCCGAACACCACGTGCGTATCAACCACCCCGGGCTGGACGATGCCCTTGCCGATGGTGGCAGCCACGCTCAGGTGGAAGATGAAGATGGCGACGAAGTTGAAGAAGGCCGCGAACAGCACGGCCTGCGTGGGCCGCAGCACGCCCGTGGAGACCACGGTGGCGATGGAGTTGGCGGCGTCGTGGAAGCCGTTCATGAAGTCGAACACGATGGCCAGCGCCACCAGCACGACCACGACCCACAGCGCGGTTTGTACCGTTTCCATGGTGAGAGGAACCTTTGCGCGCGGGGCGTCAGGAGTTTTCGAGGATCACGCCCTCGATGAGGTTGGCCACGTCCTCGCACTTGTCGGTGATGGTCTCCAGCAGCTCGTAGATGGCCTTGAGCTTGATGAGTTCGCGCACGTCAGTTTCCTCGCGGAACAGCTTGCTCATGGCGCTGCGCAGCACGCGGTCGGCATCGCCTTCGAGGCGGTCGATCTCCTCGCAGGTCTTGAGCGCAGCCTCGGCCACGGCCGGATCGGCAATCTTGTCGAGCAGCTTGACGGCGTCGCGCAGGCGCTCGCTGGCGCGCACGCACAGGTCGGTGAGGCGCGTGATCTCCTCGGTCATGGCGCGGATGTCGTACAGCGCCATGGCCTCGGCCGAGTCCTGGAACAGGTCGGCCACGTCGTCCATGGTGTTGATGAGCGAATGGATCTGCTCGCGGTCGATGGGCGTGATGAAGGTCTTGTGCAGCAGGCGGTTGACCTCGTGCGTCACGCGGTCGGCGGCGCCTTCGGCGCTGTCCACGGCCTGGTTGTACTTCTCACGCAGATGCAGGTCGCCGTAGTTGGCCACCAGCAGGGAGAACGCCTGCGCCGCTTCGACGATGCGGTCGGCATGCTGGTTGAACATCTCGAAAAAATTGCCTTCGCGCGGCAACAGCTTGCCAAACAGCATGAGGGTTCCTGATTGGGGGTGGTCGGAAGGGGGTAGGGAAGACCTGCGCAATTTGTGTCATTCGTATGACAAATGCGCCAAGCCTGCGAGTTTAACCGGGCAGCCGCGCCCCCATGTGGGCGACCGTCAGGCGCCGCGGAAAATGAAATACACCGCCCCCACCATGCACAGCCCGGCCCAGAGGTAGTCCCACTTCAGCGGCTGCCCCAGGTAGAACACCGAGAAAGGCACGAAAACCGCGAGGGTAATGACCTCCTGCAGGATCTTCAGTTGCCCCACGTTGAACTGCGTGAACCCGATGCGGTTGGCCGGCACCTGCAGCAGGTACTCGAACAGGGCGATGCCCCAGCTCACCAGCGCCGCCACGTACCAGGGCGCGGTGGCGAGGTTGCGCAGGTGGCCGTACCAGGCGAAGGTCATGAAAATGTTGCTCAAGAGCAACAAGACCACCGTCTGGACGGAAATGGGCAGGGATTGCAGAAAGGTCATGGCGACCGGCATTCTAGATGCCAAAACGGCACCCAGGCCAATACCACCAAGCGCTAGCAGCTATCAATTCAGAAGCATGTGCGTCATTCGCCCAGGTACGCCGCACGCACGCGCGGATCGCTCAGCAGCTCCTGGCCTGGCCCGGTCATGGTGATGACGCCCGACTCCATCACGTAGCCGCGGTCGGCAATGGCCAGGGCCCGGCTGGCGTTCTGCTCCACCAGCACGATGGTCACGCCCAGCGCGTACACGTCGCGCACCACCTCGAAGATCTTGTCCACCATGATGGGCGACAGGCCCATGGAGGGCTCGTCGAGCAGCAGCACCTTGGGCTGGCTCATCAGCGCGCGGCCCATGGCCAGCATCTGCTGCTCGCCGCCCGACATGGTGCCGGCGAGCTGGTCCTTGCGCTCGCGCAGGCGCGGGAAGATGGTGAACATCTTCTCGATGTCGGCCTGGATGCCGGCGTTGTCGCTGCGCGTGTAGGCGCCCATGAGCAGGTTCTCGGTAATGGTCATGCGAGCGAACACGCCGCGCCCCTCGGGCACCATCACCAGCCCTTCCTTGACCAGGTCCCAGGCGCCGCGCCCCTTGATGCTGCGGCCCAGGTACTCGATGTCGCCGTCGTTGGCGAGCAGCGTGGCGGTGACGGCCTTCATGGTCGTGGTCTTGCCGGCGCCGTTGGAGCCGATCAAGGTGACCAGCTCGCCCTCGCGCACTTCCATGTCCACGCCCTTGACGGCCTGGATGCCGCCGTAGGCCACCTTCAGGCCCTTGACCTGCAATAGAACTTTGTCGGATTTCTCGGCCATTTTTTCGGTCCTTCAGTGCCCGCCGGTGCCCAGGTAGGCCTCGATCACTTTTTCGTTCTTCTGCACTTCGGCAGGGGTGCCCTCGGCAATCTGCTTGCCGTAGTCGAGCACCGTCACGCGGTCGCACAGGCCCATCATCAGCTTCACGTCGTGCTCGATGATGAGGATGGTGCGGTTGTCCTTGCGGATGCGGTCGATCAGCTCGCGCAGCATCACCTTCTCGGTGGCGTTCATGCCGGCGGCGGGTTCGTCCAGCGCGATGAGCTGCGGGTCGGTCGCCAGGGCGCGCGCGATCTCCAGGCGGCGCTGGTCGCCGTAGGACAGCGTGCGCGCCTTGAAGTCGGCGTACTTGCCGATGCCCACGTAGTCGAGCAGCTCCTGCGCGCGCTTGGCGATCGCCGCCTCCTCCGCCTTGAAGCCCTTGGTGCGGAAGATGGCGCCCAGCAGGCCGGAATGCGTGCGGATGTGCCGCCCCACCATCACGTTCTCCAGCGCCGTCATGTCGGCGAAGAGGCGGATGTTCTGGAACGTGCGCGCAATGCCCGCCTTGGCCACCAGGTGCACGGCGTGCGGCGCGTAGGGCTGGCCGGCCAGCTCGAAGCTGCCGGTGTCGGGGGTGTACAGGCCGGTGATGACGTTGAAGAACGTCGTCTTGCCCGCGCCGTTCGGGCCGATCAGGCCGTAGACCTGGCCGCGCCGGATGGTCATGCCCACGTCCGACAGCGCCTGCAGGCCGCCAAAGCGCTTGGAGATGCCCGCGACCTTGAGCACCACTTCTTTCGATGTATCTGCCATTTCTTGCTCTCGGTGGTGGGGTCAGGACTTCTGTTCCAGGCTCTTGCCGTGCTCGGGCGCGGGCCACAGGCCGCGCGGGCGCATCAGCATGATGACGATCATGGCCAGCGCGATCAGCAGCTGGCGCAGGATGGCCGCGTCCAGGCGCCCGTCGGTCATCTGCTGCAGCGGGCCGGCCACGTAGCGCAGCACCTCGGGCAGCGCCGACAGCAGCACCGCGCCCAGGATCACGCCCGGAATGTGGCCGATGCCGCCCAGCACCACCATGGCGACGATCATGATCGACTCCATCAGGCTGAACGACTCGGGCGAGACGAAGCCCTGGAAGGCGCCGAACATGGCCCCGGCCACGCCGCCGAACGAGGCGCCCATGCCGAAGGCCAGCAGCTTCATGTTGCGCGTGTTGATGCCCATGGCCTTGGCCGCGATTTCATCTTCACGGATCGCCATCCAGGCCCGGCCGATGCGCGAATCCTGCAGGCGGTAGCAAATGAGCACCGTCACCAGCAGCAGCACGATGAACAGGTAGAAATACAGCGTGACTGAAGGGATTTCGAAGCCGAAGAGGGTCGGGGGCTTGGCGAAATTCACGCCGAACATGTGCACCGGATCGACGTTTGCGATCCCCTTGGGGCCATTCGTGATGTTGACCGGCTGGTCCAGGTTGTTCATGAAGATGCGGATGATCTCGCCGAAGCCCAGCGTGACGATGGCCAGGTAGTCGCCGCGCAGCTTGAGCACCGGAATGCCCAGCAGCACCCCGGTGCACGCCGCCAGCACCAGCGCCACCGGAATCACCATCCACAGCGACATGTGCAGCCCGTCGGGGAAATTGGCGGCGAACCAGGCGAAGTTCTCCGTCAGGTGCGGCGAGGCCAGCAGGCCGAACATGTAGGCACCCACGGCATAGAACGCCACGTAGCCCAGGTCGAGCAGGCCGGCGTAGCCGACCACGATGTTCAGGCCCAGGGCCAGCATCACATAGAGCAGCGCCAGGTCGGCGATGCGCACCCAGGCGTTGCCGAAGTACTGCAGCACCAGCGGCAGCACCAGCAGCGCCACGGCGCCCAGAATCCATTGGATCTTGTGGTTTTTCATGGTCGTTGGCTCCTCAGGCGCGGTCGGCCACGCGCTCGCCCAGCAGGCCCGAGGGGCGCAGCGTGAGGATGATGATGAGCACGATGAAAGCGAAGATGTCGGTGTAGTGGCTGCCCAGCACGCCGCC
>ERZ778021.1257-NODE-1257-length-31441-cov-6.132193_pt1 | contig 31441 bp, 21 predicted proteins | sample MGYA00375751_ERZ778021 | MGnify/ENA primary metagenome ERZ778021 (study PRJEB29350, sample SAMN05389814) | bioreactor metagenome | isolation source: Thiocyanate stock bioreactor | place: South Africa: University of Cape Town | collected 2013-08-29 ... | reverse complement strand
CTTCTCCCCTCTTCTTTGCTTCTTTTTTTGGCACACCGGCGATTTCTAAAGGGAAGCATACATTCTGCAGAGCATTGCGCTGCTCCAGAAGATTGAAGCCCTGAAAGACCATACCCATGGAACGGCGCATTTCCAGCAGTTCTTTTTTAGGCAGCTCCATCAGATTTTTACCGTCCACGACGACCCGGCCTTCGTGGAGGACGTCGTACGGCGCCTCACGGTCCGGCACGAATCCGGTCGGCTGTCGCCGTGGTCTGTCGACGACGCTCCCGAGCGATTCGTCCGGGGCCAGCTGCAGGCCGTCGTCGGGGTCGAGCTCGTCGTCACGCGCATCGAGCTGAAGCGGAAGCTGAGCCAGAACCGGCCATTCTCGGACATCGACGGCGTGGTCGCCGGCTTCCGAGACGACCTCCGCCCCGACCTGGCCGACCTGGTGCAGAACCGTCGCGAGCGCGAGCTGGCCCGGCTGGTCAAGGAGCTGAAGAAGTCCGAGCAGGAGCTCCGCGACCTCCGCGCCCGCCAGGCGAAGAACCTGAAGGCCACCCAGGACGCCAAGAAGATCGCCGACGCCGCCAAGCGCAAGGAGGAGTTGCAGAAGCTCGCCAAGGAGCAGGAGCAGATCCAGCAGGAGCTGAAGAAGCAGCTCCAGAAGCTCGCCAAGCTCAACGCCGACGCCGCCTCCAAGGCCGGCGGCAAGGCCGCCTCGCGGATGTCCAAGGCCCAGGAGCAGATGGACGCCGACGACGCCGAGCAGGCCGGCGGCGAGCAGGAGGAGGCCCTCGCCGACCTCAACGACGCCCAGGACGAGCTGGAGCAGGCCCGCCGCGACGCCGAGGAGAAGCTGGCCGACGAGCAGCTCGCGCGGATGGGCGACCAGCTCAACTCGCTCGCCGGGCGGCAGTCCAAGCTCGTCGGCGACGCCGAGGGCTTCGAAAAGCTCCGCGCCGCCGGCGACCTCACCCGCGGCCAGCGAGCCGGGCTCCGCGCCCTGGGCCAGCTCCAGGAAGGCCTGAAGGACGAGACGGGCGAGCTGGTCAAGCGGCTCGACGGGGCCCCGGTCTTCGCCCTGACGCTGCGACGCGCCTCCGAGGACATGGACGCCGCCGCCGCCGGCCTCGCCGGCCTCAAGACCGACGCCTCCACGCTCGACCCGGCCCGCTCGGCCTCGCGCCGCTTCGCCCAGCTCATCGACGCCCTCAAGCGCGACGACGGCAAGGGCGGGGGGGGGGGAGGCGGTGGCGGCGGAGGCGGCGGGGGGGGAGGCGGCGGGAACGGCGACGGCATCCCCCCCACCGCCCAGGTCAAGATGATCAAGGCCCTCCAGGAAGAGATCAACGACCGGACCGACGCCCTCGACGAGCTGAAGCGCCGCGGCAAGGAGCCGACGCCGGAGCAGGTCGCCGAGGCCGAACGACTCTCCGAGGACCAGGGCGCCCTGGCCGACATCGTCCGCGACATGTCGCGGCCCCGCCGCGACGACGCCGAGGAGTGACCCATGCGTCATCACGAAAAATCGCCGACCGCTCGCGGCCCCCGGGCCGGCCTCCTCGCCCTCGTCCTCGGCGCGCTCGCCATCTTGCCGGCCCCCGCCCGCGCCCAGGACGGCTCCGACGCCGCCCTCGACGCCCTCATCAAGGAGATCGGCGACGACGCCAAGGCCGACGCCAGGCCCGAGGAGCCCAAGAAGCCCGAGGAGCCCGCGAAGGCCGAGGATTCCAAGAAGCCCGCGAAGGCCGAGGAGCCGAAGAAGCCGGCCTCGAATCCCGAGGAGCTGTCGGACAAGGACAAGGAGCTGGACGACCTCCTCCAGTCGCTCGGCGAGACCAAAGACGAGCCCGACGCCAAGGACGAGCGCAAGCCCCCCGGCCGGCCCGACGACGGAGATCAAAACCAGGGCCCCGGCGGCCAGGGCGACGAAGAGAAGAAGGACCAGGGCCCCGGCGGCGGGCGCGACCGGCAGCCCCGTCTCGACGAGAAGGACAGGGCCATCGACGAGGAGCTGGAGGAGCTGACCGGCCGCCGCCGCAAGAAGAAGGACCAGGGGGACGGCCAGGGCTCGGGCCCGATGGGCGAGATCATCAAGGAGATGCGCGACATCGAGAAACGCCTGGGCGAGCCCGACACCGGCGAGGAGACCCGCGGCCGGCAGCAGCAGCTCGTCAAGCGGCTGGACACCCTGATCGAGCAGATCCGCAAGGAGCAGCAACAGCAGCAGGGCGGCCGGATGCAGCAGCAGACCCGCCAGCAGGGGGACAAGCCGGGCGATCAGGAGGGCCAGCAGGCCGGGAACAACCCCGGCGGCGCGCCCAACCAGCTCCCAAAGAAGCCGACCGACCGGCGCTCGCTCGCCGGCGGGAAGGACGCCTGGGGCCACCTCCCCCCCGAGCTTCGGCAGGAGATGGAGAACGTCGCCAAGGAGGAGTCGCTCCCCATCAGCGAGGACCTCATCCGCCGCTATTACCTTTCGGTCTCGCGCGGCAAGCTCAACCGGGGAGAATGAGCCGATGATCCGCCGCCTCGCCCTCGTCCTCGCCCTCGTCGCTGCATCCGCCGCGCTCGCGACCACGACGCTCACGGCCCAGGAGCCCTCCAAAGAGGGCACGCCGAAGGCCGAGGCCCCCAAGGAGGGCGCGCCCAAGCCCGAGAAGGCGAAGTCGGTCGGGGCCTTCGGCGACGCCATCCGGGGCGACCTGCCGCAGGACGCCCGCCAGATGGTCACGCCCGAGGCCGACCGGGCCATCCAGAACGGCCTGGCGTGGCTGGCGCACTCCCAGCAGCCCGACGGCTCGTTCGGCAGCGGCACCTACAAGGGGAACATCGCCGTCACCAGCCTGGCCGGGCTCGCCTTCATGGCGGGCGGGTCGTCGCCCGGCCGCGGCCCCTACGGCGCGAACGTCGACAAGGCGCTCGCCTACGTCATGGCGAACACCTCGCCCGCCGGCTTCATCGCCGTCGCCGCCGCGTCGACCCACGGCCCGATGTACTCGCACGGCTTCGGCGCCCTGTTCCTGGCCGAGGCCTACGGCATGACCCGCCGGCCGGAGATCCGCGAGAAGCTCCAGAAGGCCATCCGGCTCATCATCGACACCCAGAACCACGAGGGGGGCTGGCGCTACCAGCCGGTCCGCAACGACGCCGACATCTCCGTCACCATCTGCGAGATCAACGCCCTCCGCGCCGCCCGCAACGCCGGCCTATTTATTCCTAGAGAAACGGTGGACGCCTGCATAAAATACGTCAAGCAGGCCCAGAACGCGGATGGCGGATTCCGCTACATGCTCCAGAGCGGCGCCAGCGCGTTCCCGCGCTCGGCGGCCGGCGTCGTCGCCCTCCAGAGCGCCGGCGTGTACGACGACAAGGAGGTGGCCGAGGGGATCGCCTACCTCAAGCAGTTCATGCGGGAGATCAAGCTGGGGAGCCGCTACAGCCACTACTTCTACGGCCACTACTACGCCGCCCAGGCCATGTGGATCCGGGGCGGGGCCGACTGGGACGAATGGTTCCCCGCCATCCGGAACGAGTTGGTCGCCCGGCAGTCGGCCGCCGGATACTGGAACGACAACATCTGCAACGAGTACGGCACGGCGATGGCCCTGATCATCCTCCAGATGCCGAACAACTTCCTGCCGATCTTCCAACGCTGACCGCCGCGGGCCGCGACCGGGGGCCGAATCATCATGCGAGGACGAGAATCGATCGCCCTGTGGCTCGCGCTGACGCCGGCGCTCGCCTCCGCCCCCCGGGCGGCGGAGGGGCCGGCGGCCGGGCCCGCCTTCGACGTGGTCACGACCGCCGGCCCCGGCGGCTCGGGCCGGATCGCCGCGATCGGCGTCGATCGGATCGAGGTCGCCCCGGACGTCGGCGAGCCGAAGGCGTTCGCCACGACCGATCTCGTCCGGCTCTCGCGCCGGGCCGAGGCCCCGCCCGCCGAGGGGGCGTCGGTGCTCCTGGCCGAGGGGGACAGGATCGCCCAGGCGACGATCGCGAGGGCGACCGACGCAGCCGTCGAGGTCCGGTCGGCCGCGACCGGCGACGCCTCGGTCCCGCTCGACGCCGTGCTCGGCCTGGTGCTCGCCCCGCCGACCGACCCCGAGGCCCTGGACGCGCTGGTCCGCCGGATCCGGACCGAGCCGCGCGCCAGCGAGGTCGCCTGGCTGGCCAACGGCGACCGGGTCGTCGGCACCTTCCAGGGGATGGACGACCGGACCGTCCGGCTCCTGGTGGACGGCGCCCCCCGCGAGCTGGCGCGCGAGGGGGTCACGGCGCTGGGCTTCGACCCCGCCCTGGTCTCCTACCCCCGGCCCGACGGCCCCTACCTGGAGGTCGGCCTGGCCGACGGGTCGCGGCTCGGGCTGACCGGGGTGAAGCTGGAGCGGGGGCGCGTCTCGGGCGTCGCGCGCTTCGGTGCCGAGGTCGGGGCCCCCATCGACGACATCGCCCTGATCGTCCCCCGGACGGCGGCCGTCGCCTACCTGTCGGAACGCGCCGTCGACGCCAAGAGCTACACGCCCTACTTCGACCTCGTCCGCCCCTTCCAGGTCGACGCCGACGTCGAGGGCCGGCCCATGAAGCTCGGCGGCCGTCGCCCCGAGCGCGGGTTCGGCACGTCGAGCCGGACGCTCCTGGCCTTCAAGCTCCAGCCGGGGGACCTGAGGTTCCAGGCGAGCGTGGGCGTGGACGAGCGGGCGGGCCCCCTGGGGAGCGTCGTGTTCCGCGTCCTGGCCGACGGCAAGGAACGCTTCGCGACCCCCCCCATGACCTCCCGCGACGCCGCCGTCGACGTCGACGTCGACCTGGACGGGGCCAAGCTCCTGATCCTGGCCACCGAGCTCGGGGAGCGCGGGGACGTCCGCGACCTGGCCGACTGGGCCGAAGCCCGCGTGATCCGTCGCCCGTGAGCCACCTCCCCCCAGCCGGACGCCCTCCCATCATGGCCCCCACCACCACCGAACCGTCGGCCGACGCCCGATCCAACGAGAGCCGGCCGAACGTGCTGGGACACGTCGCGTCGGCCGTGGTCCACAGCGTCATCAACCGGATCAGCGCCGTGGTCAGCCAGGCCGAGATCCTCAAGACGCGCCGCTTCCCCGCCGAGGACGTCGCGCAGCGCGCCGACGCCATCATCAAGGCGGCTTTGGAGGGCGCCGCGCTGGCCCGCCGGCTGGCGGAATACAGCCGGGGCGTCTCGGCGCCCGAGTCGTCCCCCGTCGACCTCGACGCCCTGATCGGGTCGCACCTGGACGCGCGCCGCGCGGACGCCCCGGCCGGCGTCGAACTGACGGCCGACCTCCGCGCCCGCTCCTCGTTCCCCGGCGACCCCGATCGGCTCGCGGTCATGCTCGACTGCCTGATCGACAACGCCTTCGAAGCGCTGGCCGCCTCGGGCCGGGGGGGCGTCGTCACGGTCTCCACGCGGCTCGACCCGCTGGGATGGCTGGAACTCGACGTCCGCGACGACGGGCCGGGCATGGCCCCGGACGTGCTGGAGTTGGCCCTGGAGCCGTTCTTCACCACCAGGCCCGACCACCACGGCCTGGGCCTCCCCCTGGCGCGCAGCCTCTGGCGCCGCCACCGCGGGGCCTTCTCCATCGACGCCCCGCCCGGCCGCGGCACCCTCGTCCGCCTGACGCGCCCCCCGGCCGAGCCTCCCGCCGCATGACGGCCGCGGTCGGCGCCGCCGGGCGGCCTCCCCCCTCGTCCGGGGGGAGGCGCATGAGCCGGCTCAGTCGGTGCCGAGCAGCTCGACCTCGAACAGCAGCGTGGCGTTGGGCGGGATCACGCCGCCGGCGCCGCGGGCCCCGTAGCCGAGCGAGGGGGGGATGCGCAGCTCGCGCTTGCCGCCCACCTTCATCGAGGCGACGCCCTCATCCCACCCCTTGATGACCTGGCCCACGCCCAGGGTGAACTCGAACGGCTCGCCGCGGTCGACCGAGCTGTCGAACTTCTTCCCCTTCTTGTCGTTCTCCCAGAGCCAGCCCGTGTAGTGCATCTTGCACGTCTGGCCCTTCTTCGGGGTCGCGCCGTCCCCTTCCTTGGTGTCGCGATACTCCAGCCCGCTCTCCGTCTTGGTCATCTTCTTCTCCTCGGCCTTCTTGTCGTCCCGCCCCCAGGCCGAGGCCGACGCGCCCAGCGCCACCAGTCCGGCCAGCGACGCACAGAGCCACGACCGAACCGCACGATCCATGGTCTTCAAGCGACACGCTCCTTCTTCGATCCAGCTTCCTCGCGTCCCATCCGCGCGGGATCGCGAACGTCCGCGACCCTACCATATCCCGCTCGCCATCGGAACCACCCCGACCCGAATCTGTACAAATATCTCTTGCCGGCACCCTCCCTCGCCGATAACCTGTTCACCGGAACACAAAACCCGTCGGCGACTATCAAGTCCAGGGGAGAAGGCGGCGAAATGTTGAAAATAATCAACTTGAAGTCGCCAAGTCTCCCGGATGTGGCACTGCATGGTGGGGACGTGCGGCGTGGGCGATTCGAGCACCGAAGGGGGGGTTGGGGGATGGAAGATCGACTCCACACGGCCCGGGGGCGGTCGTATGCCTTCCAACCTACGTCGGCACTGCTGGGCGCGACCGGCTCGATGGCGGGCCGCCCGCGACACGGCCTCCCCGCCCACGTCGCCGACTCAATCTCCTCGACGGCCCGGGGGTTGGGGCCTTCGGCGACGAGCGGCGCAACGCCCGAACACCGGGGGGATGCGACCCTGTTCGGGGGGCGGCTCGGCTGCGACGTGGAGCGCGATTTTCATCGCGTTTTGACGATCGGAGCCAATCTCCAGCCCCCAGAATTTCCCCTGAACCTCGTTGCTGAAAGCACTTACGTCTCGCAAGGCGTCGACGTCGCCGGAAGTGTCGGCGGCGAACGAAGCCATTCCTCGCGGGGGGCGAAACCGGAGGCCGCCGTGGGGCGTATAGAACTTCGTGGCACGGGACGGACGGCGAAGGTCATGGGGAGATATCGGACTTCCCGGCCCGATCCCGGGACGGTCGGTCAAGGATCCGGACGGCCCGGCGAATATTCCGGTGAACATGCGGGCCGGCGTCCGCGTCTGCGGGGAGGTCGAGAGGTGTCCCCGCGCGGACGATCCCGGTTTCGCGCCCTAGGCTCCACTTATGAGACGGATGGCGAGAGGGAAACGGAGGGGGGATTGCGGTTCGAGGCCGACTCGACGTCGCCCACGACCTCGTCCCCACGACTGATCCCGGCAGACCAGCTTGGCCGCGTGCGTCGACCTTATTTCCTTCACAAGGACGTCCCCATGTTGACCCCGGTCCCTACGAAGCGTTGGACACGGGCCTGTGCCGACTCCGCGTCGCGACACGCCGCGACGCCCGCCGTACGTCAGGACGCCCCCACCGAGGAGTACACGATCGGGCCGCCGTCCTCCCGCATCGCCGAAGCCCTGCGCCAGACCACCCTTAGGGCGCACGAGGCGATCAAAGGGGACGCCCGCGATCCCCGAGTCCTGCGCGACCTCCAGTTCGAGATCGCCTCCCTGGAACTCGAGGCCGAACGCCTCGGCCTGAGGGGCCTGCGGCCGTTCCTCAACTCGCTCCGGCTGAGGGTCGAGGCCGCCATCTGAATCCAGCTCGAAGGGAACCGCAGAGGGCTTCGCGACGTCTAAGGCGACATCGCGGCCAGGTTGAAGGGGGAGGGAGGGCCCGGCCGGATCGCCGGGCGGAATCCTCCCGATCGAGACGAGACAAAGGGGCGGGCGGCGGCGTCCGCCGGGGCGTATCGGGACGAAGGCGACGGGTCAAAGGCCCGGACGCCCTTCCCGCCGGACTCGACCGCGGCCGACGCGGCAGGGAACCGACGCCCCGGGCGGCACCGCCCCCGCCCCCTTCTACTATTATATATAGGGGACGCCGGGCCTCACTTCCCGCGATTGCCCCCGGCCTTCTGGCGGCCCGCCTGCTGGTTGCCCCGGCCGATCTCGACCATGTGGCCGCGGATCGACGCCTCCGCGTTTTTGGCCTGCGACGATTCCAGGGCCTCTCGCGCCTGCTCGGCGGCGGTGGCCTTGTCCGCGCCCTTCTCCTTGTCCTTCGCCCGCTCCCGGGCGGATTTCGACGCCGAGGCGTCCTTGCCGAGAGCGTCGCTGAGCTTGAACCGGCCGATGCCTGCCATTGATTCGCCTCCTCGGGCGTGCGGGGTGCGACTTCGACTCAGAGGAAGATGCGTTTGGCGTACTCGCGGAAGGCCAGGGGGTCGAGCGGCCGGGCGCGGAAGCCGATGTAGCCGTCCGGCCTGACCAGGAACAGGCATGCACCCTCGGCGCCGAACCGCCGATGCAGCGCGTTGGTCGGATCGGGCAGCCGCTCCCCGCGCCAGGCCGGAGAGTCCTCGATCGGGGTCCGGGGCTCGACCAGGATCGGCCGGATCCGCCCGGCGAGGTGGGGCGGGATGAACTCCTCGGCCAGGAAGTCGACGCGGAAGGCCCCGGACTCGGGCCGGAGCCCCTGGAAGACGAGGAGGACGTGCCGGGGCCTGGCGTCGGCGTCGGGATCGTGGCCGGGGTCCTCGCGGAATGCGACGTCGGAGAGCCGCATCGGCAGGCCGCTCGTCGGGTCGGACTGGGCGAGGAGGACGTCGGGCAGGCGGTCGCCGGGCTTGGGACCGCGCCGGAACGACTCGTTGGCGTTGAAGCCGGTCGCCCCTTCCACGGCCGTCGCGCGGAACCAGCCGGGGCGGCTCTCGCCCACGATCGGGCTGCGACGATACGAGACCGACAGTTCGGCCATCTCGCGCGAGATCAGCCGTCGCACCGCCTCGATCCTCCCCAGGCCGGCCAGGGCCGCGTCGCGGGCGGCGCGGGCCAGGGGATTGCGAGGGGCGATCAGCCGCATGATCCGGTCGGTGGAGTTGAGCACGCGCTCGGCCACCGGCCGGCGTTCGAGGTCGTACGAATCCAGGATCGATTCGGGGGACTCGCCGCGGAGGACCATCGCCAGCTTCCAGGCCAGGTTCGCGGCGTCCTGGACGCCCGTGTTCATCCCCTGGCCGCCGGCCGGGCTGTGCAGGTGGGCCGCGTCGCCGACGACGAAGGCGCGGCCGGCGCGGTAGCGGTCGACCACCCGGCGGTGGATCACGAACGACGAGGTCCATGACGCCTCGCCGACCCGCCCCCCCAGCCCGGAGAGCGGCCCGGCCAGCTCGCGCACGCGGGCCAGGATGGCGTCGGGGGTCGCGGCGTCGGAGCGCCCCGTGGCGTCGATCAGCCGCCACCGCCCTTCTTCGAGGAGCGGGATCGCGATCAGCGCCCCGTCGGGGGTCAGCACGACCGACGCCTCGTCGACCGACAGGCCCCAGGAGACCTCGGCGTCGGCCAGCAGGAAGCGCTCGGGATACTCCCCGCCCTTGAACTCCAGCCCCAGGCCGTGCCGGACGACGCTCCGGGCGCCGTCGCAGCCGATGAGCCACTTCGCCCGGACGTAGATCGTCCGGCCGCCGCCGCCCTTCAGCTCGGCCGTCACGCCCCCCAGGTCGGTCTTGAAGGAGACCAGCCGCGTCCCCCACTCGACGTCGCCGCCCAGGTCTTCCAGGCGGTCGAGCAGGATCCGCTCGGTCCGCCCCTGGGGCAGGACCAGGACGAACGGGAATCGGGTCTCGTCGGGGGCGAGCGTCAGCCGCACGTCCAGGATCCGGGACGCCGCCCGATAGACCCCGAAGCCGTGGGCGACGCGGCCCTCGTCGCGCATCCGCCCGACGACGCCCATCCGATGGAACGCCTCCAGGCTGGCCGCGTGGATCGCCAGGGCCCGCGACTCCCGCTCGGGCGTCGGCCCATCCTTCTCGTCGACGAGGGCGCAGGACGCCCCCAGGCGACGCAGCTCCACGGCCAGGCTCAAGCCCGACGGCCCCGCGCCGGCCACGAGCACGTCCACCTCGTGATCGATCCAGTCCGCCATCCCTCGAAACCCCCGTCGGCCCCCCGGCCCCGCGACCACCGGAGCCATGCATTCCACTCTGACACACCCCGAGCCCTTACGCCACGCCCCAGGCCCGCGCCATGCCTTCCCGCGGACGCAACCAGCCTAAGAAACGAACCCCCGCAAGCGGGAAATTACCGGCTCCGTGGAGATCACGCCGCCTGGCGCGTCTGCAACGACGACGGCCCGGGAGAAACCGTCCTACGCCCCCCCCGCGGGGCGGGCCGGTTCTATGTTTGAAGGGCCCCCCGCACTTCCATGAGCTACAGTCCGACGGGGGCCGGCGCGGGCCGCCGCAATCGGCCCGCGCCACGGCATGGACGCCCCGATCGACGTCACGAGTTCCGCAACGCCCGGGGTCCGTCACCATGCCGAAGCCATCCCGCCGCCGATTCGCCCCCGGCGTGGCCGCCCTGGAGCGCCGCCGCCTGCTCACGTTGTCGGCCATCTGGCTCGGCCAGGACGGCGGGGATTACGTCGGCACGGAGGGGACCCTCGTCCAGCAATCGCCCAACGACTACCAGGACGTGCACCTGCGACTGACCGGGCTGGCGGCGGGGAAGTCGGTGGCCAGGGTCGACGTCGAGCGTTACGGCGGCGGCGGGTGGACCTGGAGCCCGGCGGGGGGCAAGAACGCGATGTTCCTGCCCGGCCCGGCCGACGCCTCGTCCGCCGACCTCTACTTCGAGCCCTACTTCGCCGCCCCCGCCGGCACCCTCTACCAGGCGATCCGCGTCACCTACGCCGACGGCTCGACCGAGCAGACCAGCGTCCGTTCCACCACGGCCGTCGACCCCATGTCGAGGGTGCCGGGCGCGGGCCTGCGGGCGACGTTCCTGGGCCAGGACGGCCAGGACTGGACCGGCGCGACGATCGCCGTGGGGCCCGACGGCTTCCAGGACGTCCACCTGGCCCTCGCGAACCTCTCCGCCGGCGCCTCGGCGTACGTCCGCATCACGGCCGCCACGATCCCGGCGCGATCGTGGGAAGCCGGCATCAACCCGGACGGCCGCTGGAACGCCGAGCTGCTGAACCGTCCCGGCGCGAACGACACCCTGGGGACGACGGCCGACGTCTTCTTCTCGTCCGACGTCGACCTGGCGGGCGTCCCGCTGACGGTCCAGGTCTTCTACGACCACTGGAACCCTGACTATCGCTCGTACACCAATCGGAGCGACAAGGCCGACTCGGCCGTCGTCGTCGCGTCGGCGACCGTCCCGACGCTCGCCATGCCGGCGGCCTCCGAGGCCGACCTCGCCGCATTCTCGGCCCGGAGCCTGCCGCAGGACTCCGGCTTCCCCGGGCTCGCCCACGCCGCGCTCGACGCCGCGAGCCTCGCCGCGCTGCCGACGCCCCAGTCGTTCGCCACGGTCCGCTCGGCCGTCCTCACCGACCGGCACGGGGCCGCGTGGCTCTACCTCCGCGACGGCGCTCCGCCGCCGTACACCGGGTTCGGCGACCCGACCCGCATGTCGTACTCCACGGCCGCCGGCACCCTGAGCTTCCCGCCGGTCCGCGACGAGACCGGCTCGACGCTCACCCTCCGCCTGACGTTCGACGACGGCTCGCAGGCGATCGCCCGCTTCGCCGGGGCCTACGCAGACCTCGGCAGGCTGGCCGTCGACCCGCGCGTGGGCGCCTCGACCCGGCTCGTGACCGACGCCGCCGGCCTGCTCGCGGCCCTGGACGCCGACGTCCCCTCGATCCGCCTGGCCGCGGGGACCTACACGCTCGACAGCCCCCTCGTCCTGGACGCCCCGGTCCGGATCACGGCCGACGCCGGGGCCGTGCTGAATTTCGCCCTGTCGTCCGCGCCGGACTCGGCGTGGAACGGGGCCACCGGCGCGATCTACGTCCGGTCGAGCCACGTCGCTCTCGACGGCTTCGCCGTCCGGTTCACCGGCACCACGGCGAGTTGGAACACCTCGTCGCGGAACATCGTGCAGGCGGGGTTGGGGACGATCGACGTCGACCTCTCGTTCACGAACCTCGACCTCGTCGCCCCTTCGGCCGCGACGGCCGGCGTCTGGGAGGTGGCGGTCCTTCTCATGAACTTCGACGACGGCGACACGGGCGTCATCGTCGGCAACGCGCTGACGGGCGGCTGGATCCAGCTCGGCGCCGCGCCGTGGCGCGTGGAGGGGAACGACTACCGCGGGGCGGTCGCCGGTACGATCACGCCCAGCTTCCTGGCCGTGCGACGGAGCTTCGACCTCGCCGTCGTCGGCAACCACGCGCATCAGGTGGACCCCCGCGGGATCGCCCAGCGCTTCATCGTCATGGGCAACGCCGACTCGGGGCAGGGGGTCGGCAACACGATCGAGGGGAACACGATCGACGGCGGGATCGGCACGCCGACCTCGAACGTGCCGGCCGGCTGGGACAACAACCCGGAGATCATCCTGACCGAGACGTACCAGCCGCGGTTCGAAGGCGTCCCGTCGGCCGTCTCGCCCGACGGCTACGTCGTCCGGGTCCCCTACCTGCGCGGGCCGGCGGCGCGGACCGGCGACGTGGTCTCGATCCTGACCGGCCCCCACGCGGGCGAATGGCGCATGATCGCGCAGGCGTTGGGAGCGACCCGCTATCTCCTGGACGAACCGCTGCCCGAGGGCGACTACGCGATCTCCATCGGCCGCGGGTTCGTCGACCAGGCGTACCTCGGCAACACGATCGACGTCCGGGGCATGATCCCGAACAACGTGGCGATCGTCGTCAGCGGCAACCACTGGGGCCAGCGCATCGAGGGGAACACCTTCCTCGGAGGCGAGGCGCTTCGGATCGTCGCGGGGTCCAACGAGGGGGCGTTCGAAAGCCGGTACCCCGCCCCCTGGGGCTGGTCGCGGCTGCCGGTCTTCGACCTCGTCGTCGAAGGCAACACGTTCGTTGACGCGTCCGTCGGCCTGGGCGTGGCGCACGATCGCTGGGCGAACAAGTCGAGCGCCGGGCGGACGTACCTGACGGGGAGCTTCTCGAACAATATCGTCGCGTGGGGCGACGCGTCCCGGCCGGCCGTCGCCATCGGATCGGGCGGCGACGCGGGCCGCGGAGAGGCGGCGTACACCCGCGCGAACTACCCCTGGCTGACGCCCGGCGAGATCGTGCTGGACGTGCGCGGCAACGTCGCGGACGGCCCGACGACGGGGTCGGCGAAGATCCGGACCTTCTCCGCCGTCCTGAACGGCTCGGCCGTCGACGATCAGACGCTGACGCTGCCGGCCGCCGCGACGCTGGCCGTGACCTCCTACGGCCAGGACGGCCGCGACTACGCCGGCTCCCCGGCGGGCCCGGACGGCTTCCAGGACCTCCACCTGGCCCTCGCCGGGCTCGACGCCTCGAAGACGATCGTCAAGGTCACGGCGGTCGGGGCCGACGGCCGGGTCTGGAGCACGTCCCCCGGCGTCGGCGAGCGCCTGGCGGTGCTGGCCCGCGACGGGGCCTCGTTCGGGCTGTACATCCAGCCCGATCGGGACGAGTCGGGCCTATCGCTCACCATCGTGGCGACCTACTCCGACGGCGCCACCGCGAGGGGGGTGATCGACGCGCTCGGCGCCGCGGCCCGGCTGCCGATGCCCGCGACCATCTCCGCCGGCAAGACGCCGGCCGTCGTCACGTCGAGCGGCGACGCCTCGGCCGGCGTCGCGGCCCTGGCCTTCGACGGCGACAGGGCGACCAAGTGGGTCGGCATCTCCGCCGCGAGCTGGATCCAGTACCAGGTCCCCGGCGGGGTCCCCGTCGTCCTGAAGAGCTATACCGTCACCAACGCCGACGACGCGGCGCAATACCCGCGCGGGCTCCCCAGGAGCTGGATGCTGAAGGGGTCGAACGACGGGGTGACCTGGAAGACGCTCGACGTCCGCGCCGGCCTCTCGATGCCGGCCAGCCGGGGCTTCATCACGATCGGCCTGTCCAACACCACCGCCTTCCGCTTCTACAAGCTGGACTCGATCACGAGCGGCGGCGACGCCCTCGTCCAGATCGGCGAGGTGCGGTTCAACGCGCTCGCGCCCTCGTCCGGGGTCGTCGCGGCGCGGGGGGATTACGCCCAGGCCGGCGAGGGGGCGGCGCAGGCGTTCGACGGCGACCCGAGGACGAAATGGCTCGACTTCTCCGCCGCGAGCTGGCTGCAATACACGACGCCCGACGGCGTCCCGCGAGTCGTCACGCAATACGCGATCACCAGCGCCAACGACACGGCGCAATTCCCGGGCCGCGCGCCCCGGAGCTGGACGCTGAAGGGGTCGAACGACGGCAAGACCTGGACCACGCTCGACGTCCGCACCGACGCCGCCGACGTGGCGAACTTCTCGACGCGCTTCTATAAGATCTCCAACGCGACGGCCTACCGCTATTACAGGCTCGACGACATCGTCAGCAACGGCGACCCGATCATCCAGATCGCGGAGGTCGCCTTCCAGAGCGACCAGGTCGTCGCGATCGCGGCGGGCTCGACGTCGGCCGCGTCGTCGTACGCGGCCGACGCCTCCTATTCGGGCGGATCGACGCGGAGCACGTCGCACGCGATCGACGTCTCCGGCGTCGCCTCGCCCGCCCCGCAGTCCGTGTACCAGCGCGAGCGCGTCGGGGACTTCACCTATACGATCCCGAACCTGACGCCCGGCGGGACCTACACGATCCGGCTGCATTTCTCCGAGAACACCGCGACCGCCGTCGGCGCGCGGACGTTCGACGTCGACGTCAACGGGACGAGGGCCCTGGATCGCTTCGACATCCTGGCCGCCGCGGGGGCCATGTACCGGGCGGTCGTCCGGGAGTTCCTCGCCACGGCCGACGCCTCGGGGCGGATCGTCCTCGCGTTCCGGAGCCATGGGCAGCCCGGCCAGCCCAAGGTCGGCGGGATCGAGGTCGTCGTCCCCGAGCCCGACCTGGCGAGGGGCGCGGTCGCGACGTCGTCCAGCGTCGAGGGGCCGGGCTACGCGCCCGCGATGGCCCTCGACGGCGACGGGTCGACGCGATGGTCGAGCGGGCAGTGGATGCTCGGCGGCCAGTCCGCCTGGTTCGCCGTCGACCTGGGATCCGTCCGCGACGTCGGCCGCGTCCGGCTCGCGTGGGAGGCGGCGTTCGCCGTGGACTACCAAATCCAGGTGAGCGACGACGGCCTGGACTGGACGACGGTCCGATCGGTCGTCGGCGCGACGACGGGGGGCGTGGTCGAACTGGCGGGGCTGAAGGCCCGCGGCCGCTACGTCCGCATCGCCATGACGAAGTACAACGCGACGAAGAATTACTCCCTGTACGCCCTCAACGTCTATGCGACGTGAGGCCGTCGCGGTCGGCCTTGTCGTCCGGCGCGACGGCCGTTAGCATCGATGGATCGACGGGTGCCCCCCTCGGCCGCGCGCCGGAGGGGGGAGAATAGGGAAGCCGGTGCGAATCCGGCGCGGGGCCGCCGCTGTGATCGGCCAGGCTTCGGACGTTGCGACCACTGCCCACGGGTGGGAAGGTCGTCCGAGGGCCGCCAGGAGCCGAGAGCCAGAAGACCTGCCCGTCGAAGCGACGTCGAGACGCCCCGGCCGCGAGCGTCCGCGCGAGCTTCGAGGCCGGGCCACGCCCGCATCGAGCCCGCCGGGAGCGGCCGGGACGCCGACCCATCAGCCCGACCCGGCTCGACTCGACCGAAAGGCCCGACCATGCCCGCCCCCCGCGCCCCGCGGCCCTCGCGCCCGGCGTTCACCCTGATCGAACTGCTGGTGGTGATCGCGATCATCGCCGTCCTCATCGCACTCTTACTACCGGCGGTGCAGGCCGCCCGCGAGGCCGCCCGTCGCATCCAGTGCGTCAACAACCTCAAGCAATTGGGGTTGGCCATGCACAATTACATCGGCGTGAATAATATGCTCCCCAAGGGGGGGCCGGGCGGCGGCGTCAACGCCGCGTCCGTCGCGGCCCCGGTCAACTCCACATTGCGCATCCAGAGCTGGGGCGCGGCGATCGCTCCCTATCTGGAGCAATCGCCGGTGTACAACGCCGTCAATCAAGTGAAGTGGTATATCGAGCCCGAGAACCTGACCGTGAGCCAGACGCGGCTGGCGGCGTTCCTCTGCCCGACCAACCCGCGAGGGGACCTCGGCAAGCCCAACGGCGACACGCCAAAAGCGACGGTCCTGTATGCGCGCAGCGACTACGGCGGCAACTGGGGCGAACGCGCGTTGCGCTGCTATCCCGGGACCGGTTGCCAGAACAGCTACGACGCCGGCGGCGAGGGACGCGGCACGATCCTGCACAAGTTCGAGTCGAACGTCACGCTGATGGAGATCTCCGACGGCACGACGTACACCGCCCTGCTGGGCGAGGCACCCAACGCCATCCACGGGCTCTGGATGGGCCACAAGAACTTCTTCGACCAGAGCGCCCCGCTCAACGCCCGCTACAGCACGACGGCGGCCGGGACCTTCGTCTCATGCCAGATGATGGCGGACGACAAATCCAAGCAGCCGGGGCAACTGGGCTGCGACTACGGGCAGGAGTTCCACTCCTATCACGTCGGTGGCGGGAACTTCCTGATGGTCGACGGCTCGGTCCGCTTCCTCAAGCAATCGATGGACCTCAAGGTCTTCTCGGCCTACCTCTCGCGCCGGGGCGGGGAGATCATCGGCGCCGACGCGGAATAGCCCACGCGGCGCGTATTCATCCCCGCTCGCGCCGCCAGGCCGCCTTGCGGGCGGCGTAGTCGGGGTCGGCCTCGGCGGCCTTCCACGCCTCGAAGAAGATGGCGGCGGACTCGGCCTTCGCCGGGTCGCCCGTCCCTCGCTCAAAAAGCGTCCCATCGGCCGCGTATTTCCGGCCCCCCTTGTAGTTCGTATAGCGCCGGGCGCGGGTGAATCCCATCTGCAGGAACTTGCGGGCCATGTCCGCCCCCACGAAGTCGCCGCGGGCGAGGTAGTCGCGGAACAGGCCGGCGATGGCCCGGCTGCTCTCCCGGGCCTCGTCCGGCGTCTTGAAGCGCCAGTGGGGCAGGATCTCGCCCTTGTAGGGCTCGCAGATCAGCACGCCCTGCTCCCCCCGGCCGACGCGGTAGGCTTCGGGACGCGCCCGATAGTCGACGTCGGCGCGCCAGGCGTATTTCCGAGCCTCGAAGCCTTCGGATCGCCGTCTTTGCATGTCCCCCCCTTTGCGAACCGCACGGAGGCTCCGCAATCCCCGCGCCGCCGGCGACACCGGCTCAACAGCCACACTCCGGCCGACCGATAAGAAGGGGACGACTTGGTCACCCGTCCGCGAGGGGATTCGATGAGGCGAGTGAGCGACACGGTGGGTCGCCGCAGGGCCGGGTGCCGCATGGCCCTCGCCGCCGGGGCGTTCGCGCTGTTCGCCGGGCTGTCGGCGTCGCCCGCGGCCGCCCAGTCGTTGGGACCGGACGGGCCTCCTCCTGGGGGGGACGCGGACGCGGAGGCCGGCTCGCGCGGCTCGGCCTTGCCCCAGGCCGATCCCGGCGAGCCGAAAGAACCGGAGCGGTTCGGCGGCCTGGGCGGGGGCGCGGGCCGATCGCGGGGCACGGCCGGCGCCGTGCGCCAGGATCTGACGCACGGCGCGCCGGGCGATCCGAACGAAAGCCTGCTCCCCCTGCCCATCGGGTCGTCGGGCTCGAACATCGGCGACAGCCCCGGCACCCAGGCACCCGGCGTGATGGGCGGCCGGCTCGGCCGGGCGGCGATCCCGCAGGTCCGGCCCGGCGCGACGTCGGCGGCTGGACCGCCGTCCTTGATCGAGCGGAGGTTGGAGCGAGAGCGGCAGGACGTCCGCCCGGCCGAGTCCGACGAGCGGACGCTCGCGAAACGGCCCCGGCTGGACCTGCCGTCGACGCCCGACGATCCGGGCCCCGAGGACGGCCTGACGCTCGACGCGGCCGTCGAGCGGCTCCTGGCGTGCAACCTGAACGTCGTCGCCCTTCGCTATGAGATCCCCAAGGCCGACGCCGACGTCCTCACCGCCGGCCTGCGCAGCAACCCCATCCTCTACGCCGACGCCCAGCTCGTCCCCTACGGGCATTACACCGCCGACCGGCCCGGCGGCAGCGGAGGCCAGCCCCAGTACGACGTGAACATCTCCCTGCCGCTGGACGTCAGCCGCAAGCGCGCGGCCCGCCTCGACGTGGCCGGCAAGGCCCGCAAGGTCACCGAGGCCCAGTTGCAGGACGAGATCCGCAAGCTCGTCGAGCAGCTCTATACCGCCTACGTCAACGCCCTGGCCGCGCGCGAGACGGTCCGATACGGCGAGGCTTATCTCTCCGGCGTCTCGCAGATCCTCGAGGAGGCCGAGCGGCGGCGGGGCTCGGCGCAGGGTGAGGAGCGGGATTCGCTGGACGAGGCCGCCGCCGAACTGGAGAGTCGGCGAGACCAGGCCGTCCTCCAGGTGAAGCAGGCCGGCCGCACGGCGACCCGGGCCAATCGGACGCTCTCGCAACTGCTGTTCCTCTCGGGCGAGGAGGCGAAATCCTTGAAGCTCCGCGGACGGCTCCGCGAGGTCGCGCCGGTGCCCGACGACGCCTGGCTGGTGCAGGCCGCCCTGGCCAACCGCCCCGACCTCGCCGCCTACCGCCTGGGGGTGGGCCGCGCCCAGGCCGACGTCCGGCTCGCCCGCGCGAACCGCCTCTCCGACATCTACATGGTCTACCAGCCTTACACCTTCCAGGACGGCCGGGCCTTCGGCTTCAAGGGGACGTACTCTTACGGCTTCGGCGTCAACGTCGCCTTGCCGGTCTTCAACCGGAACCAGGGGAACATCCGGCGGGCCGAGACGAACGTGGTCCAGACTCGGTTCGAAATGCAGGCGCTCGAGTACCAGGTGACGCGCGAGGTCGAGGACGAGGCGCAGGACCTGAGGGACACGATCGACGCGGTGCATGAACTGGAACGGAAAACCCTCCCCGCCGCCCGTCGCGCTCGCGACGCCGCGTTCCGAGCCTTCCAGTCCGATCCGTCCAAGGCCGGCGACTTCCTGGGCGAGCAGCAGGACTTCGACGATGTGGTCCAGCAGTACCGCAACGCCCTCATCGAGCTGCGCCAGGACATGCTCGACCTGAACACGTCCACCGGGGTCCGCATCTTCCCGTAGGCCGGCCGCTTGCGCCCCCCCCGCCGGTCGGTGCTCGATCGATCGGTTTCGAGGGGGCCCGGTGTCGGCATCCGCTGGCGACGGGGCGTCGCCGGGAGTAAGCTCGGCGAAGGTCGACCTCCCCGCGCGGGACGGTCGCCCGGGGAGGTCGAGCGATGGCGAGCGAGGCGTCGGGCCGGGATGAGGCGTGCTGTCGACCGGGTTCGGGATGTTGCGGGCCGACGCCGAGCCGGCGCGAGTTTCTCCAGGTCGGGATCGCCGCCGGGGCCCTGATCGCGGGCGTCCGTCCCCGGGGCGCGATGGCCGGGCCGTTCGATTCCTCGGAGTTCGACCGGCTCGTCCCCGCGGACAAGAAGCTCGATCCCGAGTGGGTCGCGGCCCTGTTCGAGCGAGGGAGGCCGGCCGTCCATCACGGGGCCGACCTGGACTTGATCGGCATGCCGATCGGCGGGATCTGTGCCGGGCAGTTGTACCTCGGCGGCGACGGGACGCTCTGGCACTGGGACGTCTTCAACGCCACGATCCGCACCAACGACGCCCACTACGCGAACCCGATGCGGCCCGAGTCGCCGGTGGAGCAGGGGGCCGCGATCCGCATCAAGAAGGGGGCGGGGGGTGAGGTCCGGTCGCTCGACCGCAAGGGCTTCGCCGACGTCCGGTTCCGAGGCGAGTACCCCATCGGCGTCGTGACGTATGAGGATACGAGCGTCCCCGTGCGGGTCATTCTCGAAGCGTTCTCGCCTTTCGTCCCGCTCGACGTCGACTCCTCCAGCCTCCCGGCCACGACCCTGACGTACACGGTGGAGAACACGTCGGCCGAGGCCGTCGAGGTGGAGTTGGGCGCGTGGCTCCAGAACGCCGTCTGCCACGCGACGGGGCAGCCGGGCGAGGGGACGCTCGTCAACGAGGTCGCGCGCGGGCCGAAGTTGCTGGCGATCGCCTCCCGCGCCGAGGTCGCGCCGCCGAAGCCCGAGGCGGATCGGCCGCCCATCCTCGTCGCGGACTTCGAAGGCCCGGACTACGGCGGATGGACGGTCGAGGGGAAGGCCTTCGGTGTCAGGCCCAGCGCGGGGCAGGGGCCCGGCCAGACGCTCGGCGGCCATGAGGGGAAGGGCCTGGTCAACACCTGGACCGGCACCGACGAGCTGACCGGCCGGCTGACGTCGCCTCCGTTCGCGATCGAGCGGGGCTACCTCAACTTCCTGATCGGCGGCGGCGACTACAAGTCGCAGACGTGCGTCAACCTGAAGGTCGACGGCCGCGTCGTCCACTCCGCCGCCGGCGAGCGGACCGACGCCATGTCGTGGCGGTCGTTCGACGTCCGCCGCTTCGCTGGCAAGTCCGCGCGGATCGAGATCGTCGACGCCCGCTCCGACGGCTGGGGCCACATCGATGCGGATCACTTCGTCCAGGAAGATCGGCCCCGCGCGGGCCACGGGCCGGTGGAATCGCGTCGCGACTTCGGGACGATGGCCCTGGGCCTGATCGATCCCGACGACCGCGACGAGGCGAGGGCCGCGACGCCTTCGGGGAGCCCAGTCGACGGGCTGTTCGACGGCGAGCCGGAGCCCCGGGTCCCGTTCGGATCCAAGCTCGTCGGGGCGATCATAAGGCCGATGACGCTCCGGCCGGGGGAGAAGCGGGCGGCCACGTTCGTCGTCGCCTGGCACTTCCCCAACCTGTCGCTCCCGGACACCCGGCTGCCGAGGGACCTGGGACGACACTACGCGACCCGCTTCGCGGACGCCCTGGCGGTAGCGCGGCACGTCGCCGAGGAGTGGCCGCGGCTCGACCGCGAGACCCGCCTCTGGCGCGACGTCTGGTACGACTCGACGCTCCCCTACTGGTTCCTGGACCGGACGTTCGCCAACGCGTCGATCCTGGCCTCGTCGACCTGCCACCGCTTCAAGGACGGGCGATTCTACGGCTGGGAGGGGGTCGGCTGCTGCGAGGGGACCTGCACCCACGTCTGGCACTACGCGCAGGCCGTGGGCCGGCTGTTCCCTGAGCTGGAGCGGATCCTCCGCGAGCGCGTCGACTACGCCGACGGCGTCGGCTTCGATCCCGCCACGGGGGCGATCGGCTTCCGCGCCGAGGGGGACCGCAACGCGGCGATCGACGGCCAGGCTGGGAGCGTGCTGCGGGCCTATCGCGAGCACCAGACCTCGGCCGACGGCGCGTTCCTCGCGAGGCTCTGGCCGAGGGTCCGGAAGTCGCTCGAATACCTGATGGGCTACGACCGCGACGGCGACGGCGTGCTCGAAGGGGGCCAGCACAACACGCTCGACGCCAAGTGGTACGGCCAGGTGCCGTGGCTCTCCTCGCTGTACCTGGCGGCGCTGAAGGCGGGCGAGGCCATGGCCCGCGAGCGCGGCGACGACGCCTTCGCCGGCCGCTGCCGCGACATCGCCGCGAAGGGGTCCGCGACGCTCGTCGATCGGCTGTGGAACGAGGAGTTCGGCTACTTCATCCAGCGTCCCGACCCCGAACATGCGAAGGCGGTCGGCTCGTATGACGGCTGCGAAATCGACCAGGTCTTCGGTCAGCACTGGGCCTTCCAGGTCGGCCTGGGCCGGCTGCTCGACGAGGCGCGGGTGAAGCGGGCGCTCGGCTCGCTGTGGCGATTCAACTTCACGCCGGACGTGGGCCCCTACCGCGAGGCGTACAAGGCGGGGCGCTGGTACGCCATGCCGGGCGAGGCCGGCCTGCTGATGGTGACGTTCCCGAAATCCCCCCGGCCGCCGATCGACGACCCGGGGAACGCGTGGTCGGCGATGTACTTCAACGAATGCATGAACGGGTTCGAATACCAGGTCGCCGGCCACATGATCTGGGAGGGGATGGTCCAGGAAGGGTTGGCGATCACCCGGGCCGTCCACGACCGCTACGACGCCTCCCGGCGCAACCCGTGGAACGAGGTCGAGTGCGGCGACCACTACGCGCGCTCGATGGCGAGCTACGGGGTCTTCCTGGCGGCCTGCGGCTTCGAGCACCACGGCCCGGCGCGGCGGATCGCCTTCGCCCCGAGGCTGACTCCCGAGGATTTCCGCGCCCCCTTCACGACGGCCGAAGGGTGGGGCACGTTCTCCCAGCGTCGCGAGGGCGACGCGCTGGCGGCGACGCTCGACGTGAAGAAGGGTCGGCTCGCCCTGCGCACGCTGGGCCTCGCCGTCGGGCGCGAGGCCGGAGCCGTGCGAATCGCGGCGAGCCTGGGCGGCGACCCGATCGCGGGCGCGACCGCGAGGCCGGCCGCCACCCCGGGGATGATCGACGTGACGCTGCCGGCCGAGGTCGTCGTCGCGCCGGGACGCCCCCTGGCGGTCAGGGACGGCTGATGTCGAACGAGAGTTCAAAACCCATGGCCGAACGGCCCCTGGAACTCGACGACGACCCAGGCTTCCAGCGTCGGATGTGGATCTGGCAGCGCTGGGCGTGGGGGGGGATCGCGGGCGTCCTGGCCTTCGCCGCGGCCGGCGGTTTCGGCGACGGGCCGCTCTCCCGCGCGGAGGCCCGCGACCGCGAGGGCCGGCTCCGGGTCGTCTACGAGCGGTTCGGCCGCCTGGACGCCCCCAACGACGTGGAAGTGGAGGCCCGGCCCGGCCCGGACGGCCGGCTGCAGCTGCGGCTCGGGGCGAAGTTCCTGGAAGATTTCGACGTCGAGCTGCCGGAGCCGCACCGGCCCGAGGCGACCGTCGACGCCGGCGGGATCACACTGGACGTCCGGGCCGCCCCGGACGCCGACGCGGCGAGCCTCGCCCTTCGAATCCGCCCCAGGTCGCCGGGCAGGGGCCGGATCGAGTTGGGGACGGCGGGGGGCCCTTGGCTCTCCCTCGTCCAGTTCGTCTACCCTTGAAGCCCGGGACGGCCCGCGGGCCGAAGAGACGCGAGCGCCATGAGCACGATCCTCCGCGCGGCCGGGGTGTACCTCCTGCTCCTCTTCGTGATCCGGGCGGCGGGCCGGCGCACGCTCGGCGAGATGCGGCCGTTCGATTTCGTGCTCCTGCTGCTCATCAGCGAGGCGACCCAGAACGCGATGGTGGGCGACGATTTCTCGCTCACCACCGCGGCGCTGGCGATCCTGACGCTGCTGGGGATGGACCTGATCCTGGCGGCGGCCAAGAGGATCTGGAAGCCGCTCGATCGGCTCGTCGACGGCCTGCCGACCATCCTCGTCGAGGAGGGCCGACTCCTGGAGGATCGCATGGCCTGGGCGCGCGTCGACGTCGAGGACGTGCTGGAGGCCGCTCGCCAGTCGCAAGGGCTGGGCTCCCTGGCCTCGATCAGGTACGCCATCCTTGAGCGGAACGGCGAGATCTCGATCATCCCCGCGGACTCATGAACCGGGCGGGCCGCGGCGGCGTCGGCCGGCCCCCTCGCGGCGAGGATTCGGCCCGCGAGATGCATGGCGTTCCTCGGGCTCGGCCGCGGAGGCCGCGAGGCCATGGTCGGCCCCGGGATCGGGGCGGGGGGGCGATGCCATGCGACGCGACGAGTCGGGGCGGAATCGATCGAGCTGGACGGCCGACGAGACGATCGCCGAGAGGAAGCCCCTCGCAGAGGACCTGGAGGCCGACGTCTGCGTCGTCGGGGCGGGGATCGCGGGCCTGTCGACGGCCTATCTGCTGGCCTGCGAAGGCCGTCGCGTCGTGGTCCTCGACGACGGCCCGATCGGCGGCGGCGAGACGGAGCGGACCACGGCCCACCTGTCGAACGCCATCGACGACCGATATACCGAGATCGAGCGGATCCACGGCGTCGAGGGGGCCAGGCTGGCGGCCGAGAGCCACACCGCGGCCATCGAGAAGATCGCCCAGGTCGTCCGCGACGAGGCGATCGACTGCGATTTCGCCCGGCTCGACGGCTACCTCCTCCTCGGCCCCGACGACCCCGGCGACCTGCTGGCCCGCGAGGAGGCCGCCGCGCATCGCGCGGGGCTGTCACGCGTGGAACGGCTGCCGGACGTCCCCTCGGCCCCGTTCGACAGCGGCCCCTGCCTCCGATTCCCCGACCAGGGCCAGTTCCACCCGCTCAAGTACCTGGACGGCCTGGCGAAGGCCCTGGAGAGGCGCGGCGGCCGGATCTTCAACGGCACCCGCGTGAAGTCGGTGGCGGGAGGGGACCTGGCCCGCATCGAGACCGAGGGGGGCCCGAAGGTCGTCGCCCGCGCGGCGGTCGTGGCGACGAATTCGCCGATCAACGACATGTACGCCATCCATACGAAGCAGGCCCCCTACCTTTCCTACGTCATCGCCGGCCGCGTGCCGAGGGGGGCCGTCCCGAAGGCCCTCTACTGGGACACGGTCGACCCCTACCACTACGTCCGGATCCAGGACCTCTCCGACGACCCGGACTACCCCGACCACGACCTGCTGATCATCGGCGGCGAGGACCACAAGACGGGCCAGGCGACGGACCACGAGGAACGGTACGGGCGACTCGAAGCCTGGGCCCGGGGCCGCTTCCCGATGATGCAGGCGATCGATCACCGCTGGATGGGCCAGGTGCAGGAGACGCTCGACGGCCTGGCGTTCCTGGGCAAGAACCCGCTCGACGAGGGGAACGTCTACATCGCCACGGGCGACTCGGGGATGGGCATGACCCACGGCACGATCGCGGGCATCCTCATCACCGACCTGATCGTCGGTCGCGAGAACCCCTGGGCCGGGCTCTACGACCCGTCGCGGAAGCCGCTGAGGGCGATCACGGACTTCGTCAAGGAGAACGCCAACGTCGCCCGCCAGTACGCCGACTGGCTCACCGGCGGCGACGTCTCCGACGCCGGCGAGATCGAGCCCGGGCGCGGGGCCGTGATCCGCAAGGGGCTCTCCAAGGTGGCGGCGTACCGCGACGAGCGGGGGACGCTGCACACCATGACCGCCGTCTGCCCGCACCTCGGCTGCATCGTGGCGTGGAACGACGACGACGAGACGTGGGACTGCCCCTGCCACGGCTCGCGCTTCGACCGCCTCGGGCGCGTGGTGGTCGGCCCGGCGGCGGCCGACCTCGAACAGCTCGGCTGACCAGATCGTGTCAAGTCGGCTCGCCGCGGCGGTCGACAATCGGAAGGCGCGATCCCGCGCGGTCCGTCCCTCTCCACCTCATCCCCGGGAGGCGCGCATGCCGCCGTTCGACCTGAGGGAGCCTGTCAGCGCCCTGACGCACGCCCTGGGGCTGGTCGCGTCGATCCCGACGGCCTGGCTCCTGGTGCGGTCGGCCTGGAGACGCCCGGCGTCCGGCCCGACCACCGCCGCCTTCGAGAACGGGAAGGTCGCCGGCCTGGCCGTCTTCGGCTTCGGGATGGCGGCCTGCTACGGCGCGAGCGTGGCGTACCACGCCCTGCCGGGGAGCGAGCGGACGATCGACCTGCTGCGACGACTCGACCTGGTCGGGATCTTCCTGCTGATCGCCGGGACCTTCACGCCCGCGGCGTGGGCGCTCATGCGGCCCCGGCCCCGACGGGCGGCGATGGTCGCCGTGTGGGGCGTCTCGGCCGTCTGCGGGTCGGCCGTGGCCGTCGGACGCCCGTTCCCGACGTGGCTGGCCACGAGCATCTACCTCGCGCTGGGGTGGGGCATGCTGCTGTGCTACGCGGACGTCCGGCGCGATTACAGTCGGCAAACGCTGCGGCTCTTGCCGATCGGCGGCGTCCTCTACAGCCTGGGCGCCGCCCTCAACCTGGCCCACGCGGAGTTCGCCCCCGGCTTCGGGACGCACGAGGTTTTCCACCTGTTCGTGCTGGCCGGGACCGCGACGCACGTCGCGTTCCTGTTCCGGGTGGTCGTCCCGGCCTCGGCCCCCCCCTCGCGCCCGGCCGCCGCCGGTCCCGCCTTCGCCGGGTGGCGGCCGGGACGAAGGGTCCGCACGAAGGTCGACGCCTGAAGCGATCGCGTCAGTCCAGGAGCTTCGCGAGCCTTTCGATGGTCTCGTCCCGATCGAGTTCGGCCTTGCCGAAGCCCAACTCGGCCCCGATCTCGACGGCCGCCTGCTGGGCTTCCGGGTAATTGCTCACGAGCATCACGGGGACGGCCGCGAGGGCCTCGTCGTCCTTCAGGGATCGGATCACGTCGAGGCCCGGGGTCTGATCCACATCCAGAAGGCGATTGACCAGGACGAGGTCGTAGCGCGTCTTCTTCATCAGGCCGCGGGCGTCGCCCAGGCCGTGGGCCCGGTCGACCTTGGCACCGAGGCGTTCGGCGAGCACGCCGGCGATCCTGCCATGGTCGAAGTTGCACTGCCCCACGTCCAGGATCCTGGGGAACACCCCGTTGGTCTCGGCCATCACCGGTCCCTTCTTTTCGATTCCCGATCATCCGCCACAGGCTCGCTGCGCCCTACGACGGCCTTATTGTTCGCGGGCGGCGGCGTCCCATCAAGGAGACGGTTCGGGACGCCCTCGGATTTCGGATTGCCGAACTTGAGGGAATCGTGATAGAAACCCGCCGACCTCATCGCATCACGTCGGCGCCCCACGTCTCCGCCCCATCGATCCGCCCCGCCCGTCCTCCGGGCCGTCGCCGGCACGCCCATGGAATGGAATCCTCGTCCCCCGGGACGGCTGGAGAGGAAGGACGCACCGCATGATCGACGCACGGAACCAATGGGCCGCCGCGCTGGGCCTGGGGATCGCCTGGGCCGGCCTGACCTCCTCGGCCGTATCGGCGGCCCCACTCCGGCCCTACACGTCCACGACCGACGCCCGCCGGGCCGTGGTGCTGGATCAGGACGGGCGCCGCATCGCCTTGCCTCGCGCGGGGGGCTCGCTGCCCGACGGGACGACGCCGACCTACCTGGCGTACCGCCTCCCGGGACGGTCCAACATCCCCGAAGGGACGCCGACCGTTGCGTCGGCTATGGGCCGCGGGGCCGTCGGCCCGCTCCGCCTGGACGCGATGGCCATCCAGTCGCTGAACGCCGACCTCGCCCGGTCGAGCCAGGTGGCCGTCGTCGCGCCCCGGCAAGCGTTCCTGGTCGCGAAGGCGACCGACTCGGCCCTGAGCGACGCCGCGGCCGCGACGCAATACTGGCGGGCGGCCATCGAGGGCCAGTCGGGCGGGAAGTCGGTCGGCGACACCCTGGAAGGCTGGTACAACTCCAGCACCGACGCGGTCAAGAAGTTCAACGACTCGATCGTCGACAGCCTCAAGAAGACGTTCAACCCCGAGGCCCCGAAGCCCGTGATCCTGGGATCGACGGCCGCGGCGCAGGTCCTCAGCCTCGACGACCCGCAGGGCGCGATCGCCGAACAGTCCGTCGCCGCCCCCCAGGCCGCCCCCGTCCCCGAACCCTCGACCTGGCTCGTCTTCGCGGCGGCGTCGGCGCTGGGCCTGCGCCTCCGGGCCCGCAAGACATCCTGACGGGGACGCTCATTCCCCGGGCCGCCACCAGCCGTCGAGGAGCCGCGTCAGGTCCGCGACGCGATCGGGCTCGTCGGCGGCCAACTCCCGAGCTTCGCCGGGATCGGCCGCGACGTTGAACAGCAGGGGCGACTCCCCCGGCGCATTTCGGGGATCGGGAGCGATCAGCTTCCAGTCACCCGCCACGACCCACCGATAGCGGAGGCTCGCCGCCGGCCTGTCGAGGTCGACGGCGTCGTGCGTGAAGATCTCGCCGAATACCGCCGGCCGAGTCGCGACGGCCCGTTCGTCCCGGAGGTCCACGCCGGTCATCTCGGCCGTCGGCTTCACGCCCGCCGCCGCCAGGATGGTCGGGAGTACGTCGATCGAGCTGACGGGCCGGTCGACCTCCCGCGGCTGGACCTTGCCCGGCCATCGCACGATGATCGGCGTCCGCAGGCCGCCGTCGTACGGCGACTGCTTCGACCTCGGCGCGAAGCGGGCCGCCTCCGGGTCCTGGATCCAGCCGTTGTCGGCGAGGTAGATGACGACCGTGTCCTCGGCCGCCTTCCGGGCGTCGAGGTGGTCGAGCAGCTCCCCGCACGTCTCGTCGAACCACTCGATCATCGCCCAGTACCGCGCGACGTGGGGGCTGGGGGCCTTGTCGAGATACTTCGCCAGCAGACGCTCCGGCGGCGTATGGGGCTGGTGGGGCATCATCGGTGCGTACCACACGAAGAACGGCCGATCGGCGTCGACCGATCGGTCGATGAAGTCCAGCACCGGGCGCATCGATTTGCGGCCGATCTCCAGGCCGACGTCGCCGTGGCGCCCGCCGCGCTCCGGGTCGCCGTGGGTCATGCCCTCGGAGAAGCCCCCGTCGCGATAGTTCCCGCCCCACCACTTGCCCGCCTGAAAAGTGGCGTAGCCGTGGTCGCCGAGCAGCCGCGGGATCGTCGGGGCCGAGCCGAGGAAGCCCACCATCCGACGCCTCCCCTCGCGCACGTCCGGGTCGCCGACCTTCCGGGCGAAGCCGCCGGCCGTCCCCGGCGGGTCGTTGCTCGTCAGGCGGTGCTGATGGGCGTAAAGCCCGGTGATGATCGAGGCCAGGCTGGGCGAGCAGAGGCTCGACGGCACATACCCGCGCCGGAAGGTCATCCCCTCGGCCGCGAGGCGGTCGATGCGGGGCGTCTTGACGTGGGGATGGCCCATGAACGAGTAGTCCGTCCAGGCGTGGTCGTCCGAGACGATCAGGACCACGTTCGGGGGCCGGTCGGCACCCGATGCCGGCGCGGCCATGAGGGACGCCAAGGCCAGGACGATGAAGCCACGCATGCTGATACTCCTCATACAGTTTCCGGTCGCCCGATCGGCCGCGCCACTCTACCCTTCGCCGGGCCCGCGAGGAATCCACCGGCGGTCGCTGGACAGGAGCAGGCGGACGTTCGTATAGTAGTCGACCTTGGGATGGTTTCAGGATCGGGAGGATAGGGGGGCATTCCAGGGATGGCGGCATCGGACGTGGTGATCCGGGGGGCTCGCGAGCACAACCTCCGGGACGTGTCGCTGACGTTGCCTCGCGGCCGACTGATTTGCTTGACCGGGGTGTCCGGCTCGGGCAAGAGTTCGCTCGCGTTCGACACCCTGTACGCCGAGGGGCAGCGGCGCTACGTCGAGAGCCTCTCCAGCTACGCGCGGCAGTTCCTCGGGCAGATGCCCAAGCCCGACGTGGATCGGATCGACGGCCTCTCACCCTCGATCTCGATCCAGCAGAAGACCGGCGGTAGGAACCCGCGTTCGACCGTCGGGACCATCACCGAGATCAACGACTACCTGCGCGTCCTCTTCGCCCGCGTGGGCCAGGGCCACTGCCCGCGCTGCGACCGCCCCGTCGCCGCCCAGACCCGCGAGCAGATCGTCGCCCGGATCCTCGACCTCCCCGCCGGCACGGCCTTCAGCGTGCTCGCCCCGGTCGCGCGCGGCCAGAAGGGGGAGTACAAGGACCTGTTCGTCGATCTCGCCAAGGCCGGATACGTCCGCGCCCGCGTCGACGGCCAGGTCTATTCGCTGTCCGACGACCTCCGGCTGGACCGCCAAATTAAGCATGACATCGAGGTGGTCGTCGACCGCCTGAAGGCGACGACGGCGGAGAACGCGCGGGGGAGGCTGGCGGAGGCGGTGGAGCAGGCCCTCCGGCTGGGCGAGGGGACGCTGATCGTGGCGGTCGAGGGCGAGCCCGACCTGATGCTGTCGGCGCACTTCGCCTGCCCGTCGTGCGGGATCGGGTTCGACCCGCCGAGCCCGCAATTGTTCAGCTTCAACAGCCCGCAGGGGATGTGCCCGGCCTGCGACGGCCTGGGGATTCGGCACGACTTCGACCCCGGCCTCCTGGTCCCCGATCCGTCGCTCTCGGTGTGGGACGGGGCGATCGCGCCGCTGGGCGCGGTCAAGGACGTCGGGAAATGGCGCAAGCACATCTTCGAAGCGGTCGCGAAGAATTTCGAGTCCGACCCCGACGGCCCCGCGACCGGCACGATGCTCCGGGGCCCGTGGTCGAAGCTCGACGAACGCTGGCGCAAGGTCTGGCTGTATGGGGCGGGCGATCGGACGATCGTGTGCCACTGGAAGACCAAGGGGAAGGTCTGGAGCCACCCGGAGAAGTGGGCGGGGGTGGCCGTCGACCTCCTCGACCGCTACAAGGTCTCGGGCGGCGCGCCGACGCGGGCGATGCTCGAACCCTACATGCGCAGCATGACGTGCCCGGAATGCGGCGGGGCGCGGCTCAACGCCCGCGCCCGGGCCGTCCGCGTGGGGGGGAGGACCCTCGTCGACCTCTCCGCACGCCCCATCGGCGAGGCGAAGGCGTTCTTCGACGCCCTGGCCGATCCTCCCGCGACTCCCGTCGATGAACTCGCGCCGACGCCCCTCGACCCGATCTCGCGGACGATCGCCGAGGAGTTGCTGAAGGAGATCCGCGGTCGGCTCGGCTTCCTGATGGACGTCGGCCTGCACTACCTGACGCTCGACCGATCGGCCCCCACGCTGTCCGGCGGCGAGGCCCAGCGCATCCGGCTGGCGAGCCAGGTGGGGGCGGGCCTGGTGGGCGTCCTCTACATCCTCGACGAGCCCTCCATCGGCCTCCACGCCCGCGACAACGACCGCCTCATCTCCGCCCTGCAACGCCTGCGCGACGTGGGCAACACCGTCGTCGTCGTCGAGCACGACGAGGACACCATGCGGGCCTCCGACTGGCTCGTCGACTTCGGCCCCGGCCCCGGCGTCAAGGGAGGCGAGGTCGTCGCGCAGGGGGACCTCAAGGCCCTCGAAAAGGCCAAGGACAGCCTGACCGGGGCCTACCTCGCGGGCCGGGCGAGGATCGAGATCCCGAAGGAGCGCAAGGCCCCGGACGGCCGGGAGCTGGTGATCCGGGGCGCGAGCCAGAACAACCTGAAGGGGATCGACGTCGCGTTCCCGCTCGGGCTGTTCGTCTGCGTCACGGGCGTCTCGGGGTCGGGCAAGAGTTCGCTCGTCTCCGACATCCTCCGCGACGCCCTGGCGCGGGACCTCAACGGAGCCCAGTCCGTCCCCGGGGCGCACGAGCGGATCGACGGTGTGGAACAGCTCGACAAGGTCATCGACATCGACCAGTCGCCGATCGGCCGCACGCCCCGGTCCAACCCGGCGACCTACGTCAAGCTCTGGGACCTGATCCGCGACCTGTACACGAAGCTGCCGGACTCGCGGGCTCGCGGGTATCAGCCGGGCCGGTTCAGCTTCAACGTCCCGGGCGGGCGATGCGAGGCGTGCGAGGGGAACGGCTCAAATAAGCTGGAGATGGACTTCCTGGCGGACGTCTGGGTCGTCTGCCCGGTGTGCGAGGGCCGGCGCTTCACGCGCGAGACGCTGCACGTCCGGTACAAGGGGAAGAGCATCAGCGACGTGCTGGACATGGACGACCAGGAGGCGTTGGAGCACTTCGCGAACGTCCCCAAGATCGCCGCGATGCTCCAGCCCCTGCACGACGTCGGCCTCGACTACCTGAACCTCGGCCAGCCCTCGCCGACCCTCTCCGTCGGCAAGGCCCAGCGC
>ERZ778021.1255-NODE-1255-length-31473-cov-6.553886_pt1 | contig 31473 bp, 24 predicted proteins | sample MGYA00375751_ERZ778021 | MGnify/ENA primary metagenome ERZ778021 (study PRJEB29350, sample SAMN05389814) | bioreactor metagenome | isolation source: Thiocyanate stock bioreactor | place: South Africa: University of Cape Town | collected 2013-08-29 ... | reverse complement strand
GGCCTGGGCGTGACCACGACCAGGACCTCTGCTCTCAAGGAAGTCTCGAACGCCTTCTGCGGCGAGGGAGAGGGCTGAGGGCGCGAGGCACTCCGGGCTCGACGGATACGGCGTCCGATGGGATACAATGAAAACGAAGCTGCGAGCTGGATGAGTCGACGGCCCCTGGTTGCACCACCCCTCATCCGGCCCTTCGGGCCACCTTCTCCTTCAAGGGGAGAAGGATGCTTGGCGTCGGCCTTCCGTAAGTCATTCGAGAGCGGGGAGTCCTCGTCCATGCGGAGTCTTGTCGGCCGAATCGTCGGGCTCACCCTGATCGTCACGACGGCCGCGGCGCGGGCGGAGGCACCGCGCAAGCCCGAGGCGCTGCTGATGATCGACGGCGGGGCGCGGCTGCTGGTCGCGAACCGGGGGACGGGGACGGTCTCGGTCGTGGACGTGAAGGGGCGGCGGGTCGAGAAGGAGGTCGCGGTCGGGCGGGGGCTGTCGGACCTGCGCGCGACGGCCGACGCGGACGCCTGGCTGGCCGTCGACCGGGGGGCGGGCGAGGTCGTGCGGATCGGCCGCCGAGGGGGCGCGATCGTCCGGATCGACGCCGCCCGGGTGGACGACGCGGCCCGTGCGGCGGTGTACGGGGACGGCCGCCGCGCGATCGTCCTCTCGCCGGGGTCGCGCCAGGCGACTTTGCTGGCGTGGGACGGGGCCGAGGGCCTGCGGGCGGTCGGGTCGATCGACCTGCCGTTCGGCCCGCTCGACGCGGCCGTCCTGCCCGGCGGCTCGGAAGCCCTGCCGACCGACGCCCCCGGCGGCCGGATCGCGCTGCTGGACCTGGAGGCGAAGGCCGTCCGCCGCACCTGGACGCTCCCGGACCACAACCTCCGCGCCCCGACGATCACGCCCGACGGCAAGGGGGTGGCGATCCTCGCCCAGAACGCCGCCCCCTACGCGATCTCCACCCGCGAGAGCGTCCAGTGGAGCCTCTTCATGCGGAGCTGGATCCGCATCGTCCGGATCGCCGACCTCCGCTCGCCCGACGTCACCGACGACGACCTGGTCGAGGACTCGCGCACGGTCCTGCTGGGCGTGGTGGGGAACGGCTCGGCCAACCCCTCCGGGCTCGCGTTCGGTCCCAAGGGCGAGGTCGCGGCGGCCGTCGCGGGGACCGATCACGTCGCCTCGGCGCTGGGGCTCGGCGAGCCCTACGACCGCATCCCCGTCGGCCGGTCGCCCGTCGCCGTGGCCATCGACCCGACGGCCGCCTTCGCCTACTCGGCCGACGCCTTCGACGACGCGGTGACGGTCCTGGACCTGGCGGCCGGCAAGCCCGCGGGGGTGATCGCGCTCTCGGCCGACGCCGGCAAGGACGGCCGCCGCCCGCCCGCGACGCTCGTCGAGGAGGGCGAGGCCCTCTTCAGCGACGCCCGCCTCTCCGAGGACGGCTGGATGAGCTGCCAGACCTGCCACGCCGACGGCCACACCTCGGGCGTCCTGGCCGACACCCTGGGCGACGGCTCCTACGGCGCGGCCAAGCGCACGCCGTCGCTCCTGGGCGTCGCCGACACCGCCCCGTACGGCTGGACCGGCGGCATGCGGAAGCTCGAAGATCAGGTCCGCAAGTCGATCGACACCACCATGCGCGGGCCCGAGCCGACGCCGAGGCAGGTGGAGGCCCTGACCGCCTACCTCCGCACCCTCGCGGCGCCGAAGCCCGCGCCGCCGGCCGACCCGCAGGCCGTCGCCCGGGGCCGCGAGGTCTTCGAGTCCGGCCGCTGCGACGCCTGCCACACCGAGCCCACTTACACCACGCCCATGACCTACGACGTCGGCCTGACCGACGCCGTGGGCAACCGCGCGTTCAACCCGCCCTCGCTCCTCGGCGTCGGCCTCCGCCCCGCCCTGCTCCACGACGCCGCGGCGACGTCCCTCGACGACCTGTTCCGCCGCGTCAAGCACCCGGACCAGGCCGACCTGACCGACCGGGAGATCGCCGACCTGACGGCCTTCCTCAAGTCGCTCTGAGCCGGGAGGGCCCGGCATGGCGAAGCTCGACGAGGTCCGCAAGGTCGTGGCGAGGAAGGCCCTGTCGCGCGGGATCTCCGCGACCGGTCGCGGCGGCTACGGACGCCACGTCCTGCTGTGCGTGGGCGCGAACTGCTGCGACGGCGGCGACTTTCGCGAGGTCGAGAAGCGGCTGAACAAGCGGCTCTCGAACCTCCAGAAGGAAGGGACCTACGTCTACCGGACCGTCGTCGGCTGCCTGAACTTCTGCCGCGGCGGCCCGCTGATGGTCGTCTATCCCGACGGCGTCTGGTACCACTCCGTCACGCCCGAGGTCGTCGACCGGATCGTCGACGAGCACCTCGTCGGCGGGAAGGTGATCGAGGATCACGCCTTCGCATGGAACCCGATGGCGGAGACCCCGCCGGCGAACCCGGCGGGGGTGGGCGGCCGACTCACCGGCCGTTGATGGTCGGCAGCCTCGTGGAGAGCGACGGCACGCCGGCCCCCAGGATGGGGAGGGACGTCCCGAGGGCGGGGAGGTCCGCCGAGAGCGTCGGCACGCCCGCGGGGAGCGTCGGCACGCCCGCCGAGAGCGCCGGCATGCCGGCCGAGAGCGAGGGGGAGGATGGTGAAAGCCGAGGGACGGCGGGGTCGAGCCTGGGCAGATCCTGGATCACCCCGCCGAGCCGGTTGAAGGCGCCGGTCGTCTGCATGGGCATCGGCCCATAGGGGAGCGACTGGCCGCCGTAATACATCGATCCCCCGCCGTAATAGCCGCCGTCGACGGCGCTGGACGGCTGGTTGTAGATCGCGCCGTTGGAGTAGCCCGCGCCGTAATAGCCCGGCCCGTACCCGCCGTAGTTGCCGTAGTTGCCGTAGTTGCCGTACCCGCCGTAGTTGCCGTAAGCCGACCCGTACCCCGTGTACGAGTATCCGTTGAATCCCGTCCCGTAGAACACGCCCTGCGCGCGGGAGGCGGGCGTGGCCCCGGCCAGGGCCGCAAGCAGGAGGGCCGCCGCCGGGATCGTCGTGCGCATGAGTCTCATCGCGAGGGTCCTGGGAGCGTGTGCGGGGGCGTCGCCGCGACGCCCCCTTGTGCTACTCCTGATTGTAGCCCGCGCCGGGGCGATGTCGAAAACATTCTCTCGGGGCCGAATATCACGGATGCCACGTCATCGCCCGCCGGGCGGCGTCATCGCGGGGCGACGTACGTCGGCGCGTAGCCGGGGGCCGCGTAGGTCGGGTAGGCGTATCGCTGCGGCCGGACGATCGACCGCACCGCGTTCGCGACCGGGTTCGCGCGGGTCGCCTGCGGATAGCTGTACTGCATCGCCCGGGGCTGGACGTATCCGCTGTAGCCCGACTGATAGTACCTCGTGGTGTAGCCGGGCTGGGCCGCGGTGTAGGCGGGATAGGTCGACCGGGCGGGCGCGTAGCCCGGCTGGGCCGCGGTCCAGCCGCCGTAGCCCGGAGCGTAGTACGACGGGGCGGCCGGGGCGGCGGATTGGTACGGCATGCCGGCCGCGGGGTAGCCGTAGGGCGAAGCCGTCGCATATCCGTAGGGCGTCGCGTAGGCCGGCGTCGCCACCTGGCCGCCGCTCAGCACGTTCGCCGCGGCGTTGAGCGGCCGGGCCACGTTCGACGGGATGGTCTGCGCCTGCGCGGGGGCGATCGCGATCGAGAACAGCACGGCGGCCCCGATCCCCAGGGCCTTCGCGTGATGGATGATCATCGGGTTTGCTCCTCCTCACCTGTAGATCCTTCGCCCGCCGGCCGCGACGGCCGGAGACTGCGGGCGACGAAGGATCGACGGTCGCGAATCGCGTGCCGCCGAAGCACGGCTTGACCCCGCCCGGCCGGGGGCTCACAGTGGACGTGGCGGCGGGGAGGACTCGGGACCCGGCGGCGAGGGCGACCCATGGGCGCGGAAGCGACGTTGCGATTCACGGTCGACGGCCGCGAGCGGTCGGTCGCCACCGACCCCGACCGGACTCTGCTGGACGTCCTGCGCGAGGATTTGGGCCTCCGCGGGACCAAGTACGGCTGCGGCGAGGGCCAGTGCGGCGCGTGCTCCGTCCTGGTCGACGGCCGCCGCATGAACGCCTGCCGCACGACCGTCGCCAAGGTCGAGGGCCGATCCATCGTCACCGTCGAGGGCCTGGCGAAGGGGGAGGAACTCCACCCGGTCCAGCGGGCGTTCCTCGAAATCGGCGCGTACCAGTGCGGGTTCTGCACGGCGGGGATGATCGTCGCGGCCGTGGCGCTGCTGGACGTCAACCCCGCCCCCTCGGACGAGGAGATCGTCGCCGGCATGGACCGCAACCTCTGCCGCTGTTGCAGCCACCCGAAGATCGTGAAGGCCGTCCGCCGCGCCGCCGAGCTGGCCGGGGGAGGCGCGCGATGAGGCCCCGCGACGACTGGAAGGCCGCCGCCCTGCAGGCCGCCGGCGTCCCGGCCGACTACGACGAGCCCGTCGACCTGGTCCCCTACCGCTTCGACGACTCGGCCCCCTTCGAGCCCGGCCGTCGCGACGTGCTGAAGATGCTGGGCGCGGGGCTGATGATCGCCGTCGCGGCCGATTCGGCCCCGCCGAAGGCGAAGGGGGAGGAGCCGCCGCGGCGCCGGGGCGGCGGGCCGTTCGGCCGCGGGGCCGCGTCGATGGCCGCGCGGGTCCACCTGGGCGAAGACGGCTCCATCACCGTCCTGACCGGTAAGGTCGAGTGCGGCCAGGGCGCGCGCATGGAATTGGCCCAGGCCGCCGCCGAGGAGCTGCGCGTCCCGTTCGACGCCGTCCGCCTCGTGATGGGCGACACCGCCGCCGTGCCGGACGACGGCGGCACCTACGGCAGCCTCTCCACCCCGGCCACAGTCCCGGCGATCCGCCTCGGCTGCGCCGCCGCCCGCGAGCTGCTCGTCGCCAGGGCGGCGCAGGTCCTCGGCGTCGATCGCTCCGAGGTCGTCGTCGAGGGGGGGACGGCCCGCGGCAAGCCGGAGTCGAGCGAATCCGTCGCCTATTCCGACCTCGCCCGCGACCCCGAGGCCGCCCGCGCGATGGCCGCGGCGATCCCGGAGGGGGTCGAGCTGACCCCCGTCGCCGGCTGGAAGACGATGGGGGCGTCGATCCCCAAGCCCACCGGCCGCGACATCGTCACGGGCTCGCATGAATACCCGTCCGACGTCGTCCGCCCCGGCATGCTGTACGGCCGGGTCCTCCGCGGCCCGAGCTTCGGCGCGACGCTGAAGACGGTCGACCTGGCCCCCGCCCTCGCCATGCCCGGCGTGGTCGCCGTCCGCGACGGCTCGTTCGTCGGCGTCGCCGCCCCCTCCTCCGCGCAGGCGGCCGAGGCCCTGAAGGCGATCGAGAAGACGGCCGAGTGGGAATCGCCCCCGCCGAAGACGTCCAGCGACGCGCTCTTCGACCACCTCCGCGCCAACGCCCAGGGGGGCCTCCCCGACCGGCCCCTGCACCCGGAAGGGGCGAAGGCGCTGCGGGCGTCTTACGAGGTCGCCTACATCCAGCATTGCCCGATGGAGCCCCGCGCGGCGGTGGCCGAGTGGGAGGGCGGCAGGCTCACGGCTTGGGTCGGCACCCAGGTCCCGTTCAACGTCCGCGGCGAGACGGCGCGCGCCTTCGGCCTGCCCGAAGACCGCGTGCGGGTCGTCACGCCGGATTTCGGCGGCGGCTTCGGCGGCAAGCACTCCGGCGAGTACGCCGTCGAGGCCGCCCGGCTGGCGAAGGCCGCCGGGAAGCCCGTGCGCGTGGTCTGGACCCGCGCCGAGGAGTTCGCCTGGGCCCAGTTCCGCCCCGCTGGGGCGATCGAGATGGAGGCGTCGCTCGCCCCCGACGGCTCCGTCGCCACCTGGCGCCACATCAACGTCAACTCCGGCCCCGGCGCGTTGAAGCCCCCTTACCGCGTCGGCGAGATGGACTGCCGGTTCCTGCAATCCGACGCCCCGCTGCGGCACGGCTCGTACCGCGCCCTGGCCAGCACGGCGAACACCTTCGCCCGCGAGGCGTTCATGGACGAGTTGGCGGCCCTCGCCGGTTCCGACCCGCTGGCCTTCCGCCTGGGCCTGATCGCGGAGCCCCGCCTCCGCGACGCGCTGGCCGAGGCCGCCTCGCGGTTCGGCTGGGCGGAGAAGTCGAAGGCGAAGGAGGCCGGCAAAGGCGTGGGCCTGGCGTGCGGGACCGACAAGGGGGGCTTCGTCGCCTGCTGCGTCGCCGTCACGGTCGACGAGGCCGAGGGTGTCGTGACGGTCGACCACGTCTGCCAGGTCTACGACTGCGGCAAGATCATCAACCCGGACAACCTCCGCTCGCAGGTGGAGGGGGCGATCCTGATGGGCCTGGGCCCCGCGCTTCGCGAGGCGATCGAGTTCTCCGACGGCATGGTGACGAACGGGTCGTTCCGCGACTACCGCGTTCCCCGCTTCAATGACCTCCCCGCGCTCGACGTCCACCTGCTCGACCGCCCCGACGTCCCCCCCGCCGGCGCCGGGGAGACCCCCATCATCGCCATCGCCCCGGCCGTCGCCAACGCCGTCGCCGCCGCCACCGGCCGCCGCCATCGATCCATGCCGATCCGCGTGGGGGCTCAATCGGACAGGGCCGGCGCGCGGCGGTAGCGTTCGAGGCGGCGTCGGAAGCCCGGGACGGCCGCGCAACGGGCGTCGAAGCCGTCGCGGGCGAAGTTGTGGGCGAACTGGTCGAGGCGGTTGGCCTCCCGGATCCGGCCGACGAGGCGGTCGTCCAGGTCTTCGAACCGCAGCCGCCCCGGCGACGGCCGGCCCACGTTCCGGGGCGCGACGCGGCGGTCCAGCCGCCAGCCGAACGTCGAGGCGATCAGGACGACCGACTCGTCGAACCGCTCGGCCAGCCCCACCGCGGCGAAGTCGCACGCCAGCCGGGCGACGAGCGCGGCCTCGGGCTCCTCGGCCGGGGGAGGATCGCCCAGCAGGAAGGCGGCCTGCGCGTCGCGGGCCCAGGGATGGTCGAGGAAGCCCTCCAGCGTGGGGTGATCGGCGACGATCGCCCGGTGGGCCGGGAGGTCGGACGCGGCGACGTAGTTGTAGAGCGAGACCACCCGCCGGGCCGGGTCGCGGAGGATCGTGGCGTAGGCGGGCCGGGGCGGCAGCAAGGGCCGCAGGGACGGGTCCTCGTGCAGTCCGTAGGCGAAGTGGCCGATCACCGCCCGGATCCCGCCCCGCGAGGCCGCGAACCCCACGACGTCCCCCCGCGCCTCGGGCCAGCCGGGGTAGATCGCGCAATGGTCGTCGCGGTCGTACTCGCGCTCCACGAGCGCCAGGAGCGAGGTGCCCGCGGTCTTCGGGATGTGCATCAGGAAGGCGGCGGCCCCGGCGGACCTCCGCCCGAAGAACGGGAGCCTCCTCGTCGTGCAGCCCATCCCCATGACGGCGTCCCCTCCCCGCGCGCACCGCGACCCCGCCGGACGCATCCGCCGCCCGGCCGGCCCCGGCCGACTCCGTCGTCGACGCTGCGGGGCCCGTCTCCCGATCGCACGGGCCGCCCGGAAGCGCGCGGCCGCGAAAGGTTTTTTCATCGAAGGACTTGAGACGCCCGGCCCCGCGACGGATCGACGCACCTGAAATCGACGAAGGAATTGGCCGAATATCTTGACCGCGCCGATCGTCCCCCCGTATAGGATGGATGAACTTCGGGGGATCCTCGGCCGGTTCCGGCCCCCGCCCCGATCGACGGAGGCTCGAACATGATCGCCGCTTGGCTGCTCGGTGGCGCGTTGTGCATGGCGGCGGGCGACGACGGCGCGAAGCCCCCGGGCCCCGACCGCGCCGCCTACGACGCGGCCGTCGCGGCCGCCGGCCGCGACGCCGACGCGCAGGTCGACCTGGCCTTGTGGTGCGAGGCCCGCGGCCTGGCCGCCGAGAAGGCCAAACATCTCGCCCGCGCCGTCCTCCTCGACCCCGAGAACCCCCGCGCCCGCGGCCTCCTCGGCCAGGTCAAGCGCGACGGCCGCTGGCTCCGCGCCTCCGACGCCGCCCGCGGCGTCGAGGAATCCGCCGAGCGCAAGGCCCTCATGGCCGAGTATTTCGATCGGCGGTCGAAGACCGACGACGACGCCGACGGCCAGTACAAGCTGGCCCTCTGGTGCGAGGAGAAGGGCCTGAAGGAGCCGATGGTCGCCCACCTCCACCGCACCCTCCAGCTCGACCCCGGCCGCGAGGGCGCCTGGCGTCGCCTCGGCTTCAAGAAGGTCGGCAAGCGCTGGGTGAACCCCGAGATCGAGGCCGCCCTCAAGGCCGAGCAGGAAATCCAGGCCAAGGCCGATCGCGCCTGGAAGCCGAGGCTGGAGAAGCTCCGCGACGCCCTCGCCGACAAGGACGCGGCCAAGCAGGCCGAGGCCCGCGAGGCCCTGGCGTCGATCTCCGACCCCCGCGCCGTCCCGGCCCTCTTCCAGGTCTTCGCGAAGGGGGGCGCGGAGCCCCGCCAGGCGGTCGCCGTCGACGTCCTCAGCCGCATCGACGGCCCCGGCGCCTCGCTCGCGCTGGCGACCCTGGCCGTCTACAGCCCGCACGCCCCGATCCGCTCCGACGCCTCCGCCCTGCTCCAGCGCCGCGACCCCCGCGAGTTCGCCGGCTTCCTCGCCCTCCAGATCCGCGACGAGGTCAAGTACAAGGTCAAGCCCGTCGACGGCCCCGGCTCCCAGGGCGAGCTGCTCGTCGAAAGCAAGGACGCCAACATCCGCCGCATCTACCGGCCCTTGCAGTCCCCGGCGGTCCAGCCGGGCGACCGCGTCGAGACCGACGCGAACGGCACCGTGATCGTGACCCGGCCCGTCGGCACGCCCATCGTGGGCTCGCCGCTGTCGGCCCGAGCGCTCACGGCGATGGCCCTGGGGCTGCCCGCCTCATCGTTCAGCGCGGTCCCGCGCGACGGCCTGATCGCCGACCCGTTCGGGGTGACCGACCTGCCGATGGTTTCATGGGAACGCGGCTACACGGACGCGATGCTCCCGTGGACGTACATGCTCGACCGCCCTGCCGTGGCCTCGGCGGCGCTCCAGAAGGCGGGAGTCCCCGCCGGGCTGAGCGACACCGTCGTCGGCCGCATCCAGGAATCCAACAGCTTCGCCCGGAGCGCGGCGGCGGCCTTCGGGATCCTGTCGTTCAACAATGCCGCCGCGAACCAATTGACCATCCGTCCCGTGCTCCAAGACGCGGTCCAGTTCCCCCTGGAGCAGATGAGGGCCCAGGCGCAGACGTCCGCCCTCGTCGCCCGCGAGCACCTGGCGTCCGACGTCGCCAATATCGAGGCGTACAACGCCCCGGTCCGCGACGCCAACGAGCGGGCCATCGCCGTCCTCAAGGCGGTCAGCGGCGAGGACCTGGGCAAGGACCGCGTGAAGTGGATGGACTGGGTCGTCGACCTCCAGGGCTACGGCCAGCCGCTGCGGGCCCCCAGCGTCCCGCCGGCCGACGTCGTCGAGGAGGTCCCCATCGCCTACCAGCCGCAGACCGTCCCGGTCCCCACGACGGAGGTGACCGGCTTCCGGATGGGCCCCTCCTGCTTCGCCGGCGGGACCCTCGTCCGCACCCTCCAGGGGGACCGGCCCATCGAGACGATCCGCCCCGGCGACCTCGTCCTCAGCCAGGACGTGACGACGGGCAAGCTCGACTTCAAGCCGGTCGTCGAGGCCCTGCACAACCCGCCGAACTCGACGTACGCGGTCGACCTGGGCAAGGAGGTCGTCCACCCCACGGGCATCCACCGCTTCTGGAAGGCCGGCGAGGGCTGGGTCATGGCCCGCGACCTCAGGCCCGGCGACCGCCTCCGCACCGCCGGCGGCGCCGTCGAGGTCGCCTCGGTCGCGAAGGAGGAGGCCCGGCCGGTCTTCAACCTGCTCCTCGCCGGCGGCGACAGCTACCACGTCGGCTCGATCGGCCTGCTGGCCCACGACAACGGCCTCGTCGAGCCCGTCGCCGCCCCCTTCGACGCCGTCCCGCCCGACGCCAAGCTCGCCGCGGCGACCAACCCCTGAACCGCCCCATCGTCCGAAACGCTTCCCCTCTCCCGGAGGAGTCGGCCCAATGATCTCCGCGTGCTTGCTGGCGGTGGCGATGACGGCGGGGGCCCCCGACGAGTCGGCGATCGCCGACCGCGCCGCCTACGACGCGGCGGTCGCGGCCGCCGGCCGCGACGCCGACGCGCAGGTCGACCTGGCCTTGTGGTGCGAGGCCCGCGGCCTGGCCGCCGAGAAGGCCAAACATCTCGCCCGCGCCGTCCTCCTCGACCCCGAGAACCCCCGCGCCCGCGGCCTCCTCGGCCAGGTCAAGCGCGACGGCCGCTGGCTCCGCGCCTCCGACGCCGCCCGCGGCGTCGAGGAATCCGCCGAGCGCAAGGCCCTCATGGCCGAGTATTTCGATCGGCGGTCGAAGACCGACGACGACGCCGACGGCCAGTACAAGCTGGCCCTCTGGTGCGAGGAGAAGGGCCTGAAGGAGCCGATGGTCGCCCACCTCCACCGCACCCTCCAGCTCGACCCCGGCCGCGAGGGCGCCTGGCGTCGCCTCGGCTTCAAGAAGGTCGGCAAGCGCTGGGTGAACCCCGAGATCGAGGCCGCCCTCAAGGCCGAGCAGGAAATCCAGGCCAAGGCCGATCGCGCCTGGAAGCCGAGGCTGGAGAAGCTCCGCGACGCCCTCGCCGACAAGGACGCGGCCAAGCAGGCCGAGGCCCGCGAGGCCCTGGCGTCGATCTCCGACCCCCGCGCCGTCCCGGCCCTCTTCCAGGTCTTCGCGAAGGGGGGCGCGGAGCCCCGCCAGGCGGTCGCCGTCGACGTCCTCAGCCGCATCGACGGCCCCGGCGCCTCGCTCGCGCTGGCGACCCTGGCCGTCTACAGCCCGCACGCCCCGATCCGCTCCGACGCCTCCGCCCTGCTCCAGCGCCGCGACCCCCGCGAGTTCGCCGGCTTCCTCGCCCTCCAGATCCGCGACGAGGTCAAGTACAAGGTCAAGCCCGTCGACGGCCCCGGCTCCCAGGGCGAGCTGCTCGTCGAGGGCAAGGACGCCAACGTCCGTCGCCGCTACACGCCCGCCCCGATTCCCGATCGAGTTCTTTGGAACCTCCCCGTCGACCCATCGGGCGATAGCGTCCTCCGCACCCCCGTCGGTTACACCTCGATGAGCGGGCCCATCTCGATGGCGAGCATGGCCGCCTCGGTGCGCCAAATGAATCCCACGAACGATTCGTCCGCCCTGGGGGCCCTGGCGTCGGCCAATCCCGCGATGGGCGAGTTGCTCAGGAGGGCGACGACCCCGCCGGGCGACTTCGACATCCCGCGCGACGCGACGTATCAGCCATGGGACGCCTTCTTCCTGCCGCAGCAACTGACCCGGGAGCTGGCGCGCGACCCGTCCTCTTCCAACATCGGGCGCCTGGGCGGGCCGAACGTCCGGGCCGTCGGCATCACCGATGTCATGACCGCCTACATCCCCGTCGGGCGGATGATCGCCGAGGCCAGGGCCTCGGCCATGGTCGCGCAAAGCCAGATCTCCGACGACGTGGAGGCGATCGAGGCGTACAACGCGCCGATCCGCGAGACCAACGAGCGAGCCGCCGTCGTCCTGAAGGATGTCGGCGAAGGGGCGGATTTCGGGACCGACCCGCGAAAGTGGGCCGACTGGGCGTTCGAACTGGAAGGCCGGGGCTACGCCTTGCAGAACGCCCTCAGCTCCCAGCCGACTCCTACGATCATCGAGGAGGTCCCCATCGCCTTCCAGCCCCAGGCCGCGCCCTACGTGGAGTTCTCTCGAACCGTCCAGGGCTACGTCCCCTCGGGCGCATCCTGCTTCGCCGGCGGGACGCCGGTGCGGACGCTCCAGGGCGATCGGCCCATCGAGTCGATCCGCCCCGGCGACATGGTGCTCTCGCAAGACGTGGCCACCGGCGAGTTCCGCTACAGGGCCGTCGCGACCGCCTTCCACAACCCGCCCAACCGGACGTACGCGGTCGACCTGGGCGGGGACGTCGTGCATCCCACGGGCATCCACCGATTCTGGAAAGCCGGCCGCGGCTGGGTCATGGCCCGCGACCTCAAGCCCGGCGACCGCCTCCGCACCGTCGGCGGCGCCGCCGAGGTCGTCTCGGTCGCGAAGGAAGACATGCAGCCGGTGTTCAACCTGCTGCTGGCCGACGGCGAGAGCTACTGCGTCGGCTCGATCGGCCTGATCGCGCACGACAACAGCCTTCCCGCCCCGGTGGCGAAGCCCTTCGACGGCATCCCCGCCACCACCAAGCTCGCCGCGGCGACCAAGCCCTGAACCCTCGCGAGGCCGGCGCTCACCCGCCGGGGGCGTCGGCCTTCGCGTTGTATTCGCCCAGCTTGTCGGCCGGGGGGAGGTGGTCCTCCAGGCGGAAGTCGGGGCGGTCGTGCGAGTCGACGAACGCGGCGACGTCGAGCGCCTCCTGCTCGGTCAGGTCGGGATCGTCGGGCGGCATGGCGACCTTGAGCCACGCCCCCAGCGCCGCGGGCTCGGCCAGGCCGGCGCCCTTGTTGTACGAGCGGTCGCCCCAGACCGGCGGGGCCGACTTGCGGCCCCGGCCGTCGGCCGCATGACACTCGGCGCACTTCTCGGCGTAGATCGCCCGGCCGCGGCCGACGTCGGCCCGGTCGGCCGGGATCTCCAGCCGTCGGATGGCCCCCGGGCCGGCGGGACGCTTCGGGTTCATGGCGACGGGCCGGTCGGCCGAGAGCCAGGTGATGTACGCGGCGATCGCCACCGACGGCTCGCTCCCCAGCGGCGGCCTCACGCCGTTGCAGCTCCGCATGAAGCAGTTGAGGATCCGGTCCTCCAGCGTGATCACGCGCCCCTCGCGCGGGGAGTACGCCGGATAGGCCGTCGCCGTTCCCAGAAACGTCCCCGCCTCCGGGTCCCGGCCGCCGTCCAGGTGGCACGACCCGCAGCTCAAGGCGTTGCCGACGTAAGGCTTCGTCAGCGGGTGCGTCGTCGTCTCGCGCACCAGCGCCTCGCCCAGCCGGATCGTCTCGCCCAGCGGCCCCGGCGGGAGCGGGCGTTCGTCGGCGTCCGAGCCGATGGCCGCGGCCCCGCCGATCGTCAGGGCCGTCGCCGCGGCCAGTCGTCTCAGGTCCTTCATGGGCCCTCCCTCCGTGATCGACCTCGGGCGAGGCCGCATGCCCACGATTTTAGGAGCCCGGGCAACCCGGCCCGGCGGGCCCGCGGCAGGTCGAGCCATCCCAGGCCGGCGCAAAGGCAGACGACGTTCTCCGGCAGGCCGGGGATGCGGCCCGAGCCGTCGCAGTGCGGGCAGGCCGGGGCGTCCGCGGGACGGGGCGGGATCAGGGCCGCCAGCGGCGGGTATCGTTTCGCCGCGTCCCCGAGCGCCGCGCGGATCCAGGCCCGCTCCTCGACGGGGCGAAGCCCTTCGAATTCCCCCTCGTCGCTCCACATGACGAACCGCCCCTCGGGCGTCAGGGCGATCGTCGCGGTCCAGTCGAACAGGACCGGCAACGCCCCGTACCGCGCGACGGCCTCCGCGGCGTGGGTGACGACCCGGGCGGGTGCCTCCTCGGCGAACGCGGCGATCCGATCCCGGACGTATTGAGAAAGCTCGGCGGTGATCGGGACGGGTTCCATCGGCGCGGGCGTCTCCTCTGCCTTAGGGTCTCTCCTCCATCCTACGGGCCCTTCGCGCCGGCGGGACACGCTTGATCCGCGGCCCCCGGCGGCGTCCAATGGCCGAGACGTGCGAGAGGGACGCCTCAAGTCGGGAGGGCGCAACGGATGAAGATGAAGCGGTCGTGGGGGGTGTTCGCGGTGCTGGCCTGTTCGGTCGCGATCCCGGCGCGGGCTTCGGAGCCGCTGTCGCGGGCCGAGCCGGAGGCGATGGGGGTGTCGTCGGCCGCGGTGCTCGACTTCGTGCGGGCGGCGGACGGCGTCGACTCGTTCCACAGCGTCATCCTCGTGCGCCACGGCAGGGTCGTGGCCGAAGGCTGGTGGGCGCCCTACGACGCCGAGACGCGCCACGCCCTCTACTCGCTCTCCAAGAGCTTCACGTCAACCGCCGTCGGCCTGGCCGCCGCCGAGGGGAAGCTCTCGGTGGACGACCCGGTCCTGAGGTTCTTCCCCGGCGCGACGGCTCGCCGAGGCCCATCGACCGGCGGAAGGCGGCGGGGCTTGAACGTGGTGGGATTTCGAAGCCGGCGGAGCGTCCGATAAATCAATCTTATGTTCGCGTCAACATGTCTGCAACAGTATTGCAGCTTGCAACGCGTGCACGTTCGTTATTTCCGAACGCGCCGCCCGTTTCGCAAATCTCGAATCTGTCGAAACTGGGACGTCTTAACTTATTCGGCATCCAGCTTGACATCCCTTCCGGAATCCGGCATTTCGAAACTCATCGCCTGAAGCGCGGTCGCATGACACTCGTGAACAGCAAAATCATCCTCATGCGATATCGGCCACCCGCGAGGGACAGAGGGATGGAATCTCGGCCGACGTTCCAGTCGCGAACCTAATTGCACAAGCCGACAAGCACCAACGATACATGGAACAGGAGCCCCCCATGCGCCGGAATTTCATTACCACCTCGGTGATCGCTATTGCTTTGACATGTCTTGGGACCGCAACCCCACTGGCCCATGCCACCGACATAAAAATCGATTACCCGAACTCACCAATCCCTCTGGGAAGAACCGTCGTATATTCTCTTATCAACACACCGCCGGGCCGCGGAATTATAATCTACACTTGGACATGCAAGCTTGTGTTTGATAATTGCGAAGACGAATGGGGGCCTTTTGGAACTCCGAATTCCCCAACCACCGACGCCTACGAAAACATGCCTGGGACGCAAGACGTACGATGCGACATAGTCTGGGGCCCGCCCTCGGGCGGCAGCGGAAACCTCACTCAGAGAGCGGAATTGACCATAGTAGCAGCGCCCCCGGAGACCGCCTCCATCGCATTCGGCGATAATACAACAACCGATCTCAACTCATATTGCGAAACGAGATACGACGTCAAGAGCCAGGGGTCTGGATTCAATCTCTCCGGACTTGCACAGGAATTTGTATACGACGCCGTTCAATACACGCAACACCTCGATCCGACAGCGCCGGATTCGACGCTGAATATATGGATTCCCGTATCATCAGACGCGCCTGATTACCCAAAATTCCAAATCTATGGAAATCAAATATAGGACATGAAAATATTTTCAGCAAACACCCCTCTTGAGATTGCGGCATGGGAAGCCATGAAAGAGCCTGACGTTGAGTCCCCCTACTCCTTTTACACTGCCAAACAAAAACTCCGAATTCTAATTGAGGACCCGTGCGGCAATCCTCTAGCGTTCGAGCCAACCCCGACTTTTAACATATCCATACTAAAGAAAAGAATGGAGCCAACACCTACATTGTTCGCCACACCCCATTGTGAACAACGCGATTAAACATACGATTGACTACCGGGATGACCAATTGGTACTCATGGAAAATTCTTCTACCGGAGGCCACCAATGATTTCAGCGAGACGCCCCCCTCTCTCTCTTCTTTTGCTCGCCCTCGGTGTTTTCTTGACCGCGGCGGCCTTCATGGGCCGATCGGGAACCTACCTGCGGGCGGCCTCAGGAGACAACCCTGCCAGACAGCGGGCCAAGCGTTCGGGCGAGCCGTTCGACAAGGCGGCTGCGTTTTTGCAGAAATACCAGCGCGGGGTTGGAATTTTACGGCAGACGCAGAACAAGGTCGCCGATTCGCCGTTCCCGGTCAAACTTTCCCCGACGCTGGATCTCGACAAAAATCAGACGGTTCAAGCCGAAACTCTCGCCGCACAGATCTCGATGTTTTCCGTAGTCCCCCCTGCACGCCCGCAGTTCTTCTCCGGTTATGAAGCCGCGATGAATTCGCAGATCATCGGTTGGGGCGGGAACATCATGGATGTCGACGCCGGGCCCGACGGATTCCTCGTTATGGTCCGAGTCGGTCCGAGGTTCAACGAGAATTTCGCCTATACGGTCGACACGAAGAAATACTTCGAGTATTTCCGCGTCTCGCCGGACGGCTTAGTGACCTATCTCGAATCAACGGTTCCCGATGGGGGCGCGGGCGATCCTCCGGCGGGCTTCATGATTCTTCCCTAACTCGACCTATCATGATCTAGAAGCTCGGCCCTCCCGGCACCATGGGGAACGTCCCGAGATGCCATGGGAATTTTGTCCGAGCTTCTTAGCTCTACTGTAGCAGTTCATCGGGACTGCCGCTGTAACTCCTTGACTGATCCGACCTTGGCCGGCTAGTGGCCAAGCGGAGGGTCGAGCCATCCCAGGCCGGCGCAAAGGCAGACGACGTTCTCCGGCAGGCCGGGGATGCGGCCCGAGCCGTCGCAGTGCGGGCAGGCCGGGGCGTCCGCGGGACGGGGCGGGATCAGGGCCGCCAGCGGCGGGTATCGTTTCGCCGCGTCCCCGAGCGCCGCGCGGATCCAGGCCCGCTCCTCGACGGGGCGAAGCCCTTCGAATTCCCCCTCGTCGCTCCACATGACGAACCGCCCCTCGGGCGTCAGGGCGATCGTCGCGGTCCAGTCGAACAGGACCGGCAACGCCCCGTACCGCGCGACGGCCTCCGCGGCGCGCACACAGGCCGGATCGAACGCCTCGTCGGCGAACGCGGCGATCCGGCCCCGGACGTACAGCGAAAGCTCATCGGTGATCGGGAGGGGGATCATAGGGGGCCTCGATCCGGACGTGCTCGCCTCGCACGGGATTCTAGGGCCGACGACAATCCGACTCCGGCCGAGCGAATGCGGCGACCGGTCGGGGCGTCTCCCCTCTCGACGGGGGCGAGGTCCTCATCAGGATCCCCCTGCCTCGGCTTCCCACCGCACCGAGGGAGGTGGACGATGCGGCTGTCGTATTCGCTGGAACTCGTGGCGACGATCGCCGCCGGATTCGGGCTGGCGGCGTGGCGGCTGACGTGGGAGGACCTGCCGGAATTCTTCGGTCTCATGTCGTCGCCGTTCCTCCGCTTCGAGCTCGCCGCCGACGCCTTCCTCGCGGGCGTCGGCCTGGCGGGGGGGGCGGCGACGTTCATCGAGCGGGCCCGTCGAGGCCGAGGCTCGCCCGCCTGGGGGCCCGGCCGATGGGCCTGGGCCTTCGCGGCGACGTACGTGGTCGCGACCCAGGGCGACATGGCCGCGGACCGCATCGCCCTCGCCTACGAGCCCGGCTTCTGGTCCTCGGAGTCCACCTGGAGCGACGTGCTGAAGGGCTGGCGCGGGGCGAACGGGATGCTCCTCTTCCCCGGCGCGGCCTGGGCCTTCGTCGCCCTCGGCGCGGCGGCGCCCGCCGCCGGCGGCCCGCGCGACCCCGCCCCCGACGCCCGCGAATGGTCCGGCCGCGCCTTCGCCGTCCTCGTCGCCGCCGCGTGGATCGGCCTGCGGGCGGCCCTCTGGTTCGGCTTCCGCCACCATATGATGGGGGGCGGCATGAGGTAGGCCGGGCCCCCGCCCCGGGGTAGGCCCTTGATCGTCGGCCGTACGCCCCGTCCAATGGCCGGGGCGTGGCGGGTCGAGACGACGGGTCGAGGAGGACGGATCGATGAAACGGTCGTGGGGGGTGTTCGCGGTGCTGGCCTGTTCGGTCGCGATCCCGGCGCGGGCTTCGGAGCCGCTGTCGCGGGCCGAGCCGGAGGCGATGGGGGTGTCGTCGGCCGCGGTGCTCGACTTCGTGCGGGCGGCGGACGGCGTCGACTCGTTCCACAGCGTCATCCTCGTGCGCCACGGCAGGGTCGTGGCCGAAGGCTGGTGGGCGCCCTACGACGCCGAGACGCGCCACGCCCTCTACTCGCTCTCCAAGAGCTTCACGTCAACCGCCGTCGGCCTGGCCGCCGCCGAGGGGAAGCTCTCGGTGGACGACCCGGTCCTGAAGTTCTTCCCCGACGACGCCCCGGCCGAGCCCTCGGCCAACCTCAAGGCGATGCGCGTCAGCGACCTGTTGCGCATGTCGACGGGCCACCACGACGAGCCCAGGCGGCCCGACGACCAGGTCTGGACGAAGGTCTTCCTCGCCCACCCCGTCCCGTCGAAGCCGGGGACGCACTTCCTCTACAACACGTCCGGCACCTACATGGCCTCGGCGATCGTCCAGAAGGCGACCGGCGAGACCGTGCTCGACTACCTCCGCCCGCGCCTGTTCGACCCGCTGGGGATCGACGACCCCGAATGGGGCGCGAGCCCGCAGGGGGTGTCGCTGGGGGGCTACGGCCTGAGCGTGCGGACGGAAGACATCGCCAAATTCGGGCAGCTTTACTTGCAGAAAGGTCGATGGAACGGCCGCCAGCTCGTCCCGGAAGCCTGGGTGAAGGCGGCCACGTCGCTCCAGACCTCCAACGGCAGCAACCCGCGGAGCGACTGGGAGCAGGGCTATGGCTACCAGTTCTGGCGCTGCCGAAACGGCGCGTACCGCGGTGACGGCGCGTTCGGCCAGTATTGCGTCGTCATGCCCGACCGCGACGCCGTCCTCGCGATCACCAGCGCCGTGAAGGACATGCAGGCCGTGCTGAACCTCGCCTGGGACAAGCTCCTCCCCGGCATCCAGGACGGCCCGCTCCCGGCCGACCCGACCGCCCGCGACGCCCTCGCGCAAACGCTCAAGGGCCTGACGATGAAGGCCCCGCAGGGCGCCGCCGAGCCCGGCTCCACGGTCAAGGCGTTCGACCGCACGTTCAAGTTCGAGCCCAACCCCCGCAAGCTCGAATCCCTGCGAGTCGAGCGCGGGGGGGCGAACGAGGGCTCGCTCACGCTGGTCCTGCGCTCCGACGGCCAGGACCGTCGCATCCCCTGCGGCCGGGGCGAGTGGACGAAGTCCCGCGCCGCCGTCGCCGGCTTCCCCGAGCAGCCCGTCGCCGCCTCCGCCGCCTGGACGGCCGACGACGAGCTGACCGCGAAGGTCGTCCTCGTCGAGACCCCGTTCAACGTCGCCTACCGCATCAAGTTCGAAGGCGACAAGGCCGTCGTCGACGCCGACGTCAACGTCGCCTTCGGCGCGACCCGCGGCGAGCCGCTGACGGGCAAGGCGGAATGACCACCGAACCGCCCGACGCCCTCGACGAATGGGAATTCGCCTTCGACGTGACGGCGTCCGACCCGATCCCGCTCCGGGCGATGGACGACCTCATGACGGAGCGGATCATCGCCTGGGCCGAGGCGCGACGCCTGGGCGTCGGCGGCGGCTGCGGCCCCGTCCCCGCCCGCCCCGACGGCTCGTCCCCACGCTGGCGGTTCCGCTTCGGCCTCTGCATCACCCGCGACGGCGACGTGATCCCGCGCGAAGTCGCCGGCGAGTTGAACGACGCGATCGCCGGCCAGTGTCGCGACTCCGGCTGGCGATTCGACGGCGGCTTCCGCCCGTTCGATCCGTGAACGCCACCGCGGGAGGGACGATGGCGGCCCCTTCGACGCACACCGATTCGGCCGACGCCGGGGCGCTGACGATCGGCCCGGTCCGTCGCCTCGTGAACACCCGCGCGCCGGGCCGTCGGTGCGCGGCCGTCCTGATCTGGCTGCTCATCTCGCTGGGCCCGCTCGAAAGAAGCCTGCCCGACCACCCCGCGTCGAAAGCCTTCCTCATCTCGCTGATGATCGGCCCGTGGATCGGCCTCCTCTGGTGGATGCACCGAAAAGCCGCCTGGGCGTCGATCTCCTGGCGGCTCGACGAGGAGGGCGTCCTCCACTCGTCCTCAGTCAGCGAGTCGCGATCCCTGCGCTGGGCGGACCTGGACGCGATCCGACCGTCCGAGGATTCGATCGGGCTCCGAAGCGGCGACGAGCGGCTCGCGATCCCTTTGAACATCCCAGGGTCCGATCGGGCGGCGATCCTCGCGTTCGTTAGGTCGCGGCTGCCGGCCGGATTCGACCTCGACGCCCGCCCCCGGCCGTTCGGCCCGATCGGCCCGTTCCTCCGGCGCATCGCCTGGGCGATCCTCGGGACGCTCCTGTTCGTGGCGACCGCGGCCGCACCGGCGCTGATCCCGATCCACGGCGGCCCCCGCATCATCGCCTGGATCGGGATCATCGCGATCTATGCGTGGATCTGGATCGCCTGCGAGGCGGCGATCCGCTACGGCCGCCGGGCCGACGACGCGATCTGGCAACGCCGTCGCGATTCCTGACGCCCCCGGCACCTTCCACCGAGCCTGCCGCCGGGCCGCTCTCTGGTGATCGCCGTCCGGCCATACTAGGATTTTAGACGGCTTGGAACAAATGGGCGACTCAGCGAACACGGGCCGACCTGACAAGGCAGGCTGTTTCTGCCGCCTCTGTCGACCCGCTCGAAAGGCGATCACGATGCGATACGGCAAGCGGCGCGGGTGGCGGCTGGAGTCCCTGGAGGTGCGGTCGCTGATGGCGACCTTCCAGATGCCGACGCTCGAAGGGCTCGCGAACGGCCGGAACACGGCGGCGACGTTCAATCGGCTGGTCGGCTCGCTCCAGGCGCAGATCGCGATCCAGGCGCCGAAGGACACCGCCCCCGAGAAGCTGGCGGGCGTGGTGGACGAGGTGGTCGACCAGTACGAGTCGGCGTCGCGATCGGCGTTCGCGGGGTCGCCGAAGACGGTGGCGCTGCTGGTCCAGCAGGGCGAGGCGCTGCGGCTGGCCGTGGACGGGCTGAAGCAGCAGCACGACCTGGGCCTGGTCAACCTGTCGACGTTCAACAACGACGCCTACCTGGAGATCCAGGGGCTGACCCTCAGCCGCGACGTCTGGCCGGCCGGCACGCCGTTGCAGACGTTCCTGGTGATGGCGACCGAGACCTCGGACGACCTGGCGGCGATCGCGACCTTCGTGCAATCGACGAGCACGGTCACGGACGAGCAGGCGGCGGCCGTGCTGAGGACCGAGGCCCTGGCGTTCCAGGCCGAGGCGAGCCTGGGGGCGTCGCAGCAGCCGCAGGTCGCGACGCCGGTGGACCAGGCGACGGCCGCGTTCCTCGCCGCGGTCGACGCCGCGATCGGCGAGCCGGACTTCGACGCCCGCGTCGCGACGGCCGCGGCCGGCTTCGCCGACGCGCTGGTGAGGCCCGGGGGCGCGTTCGGACCCGGCGGGTCGCTGGGCCGCCGGATCGCGCAACCGCCGCAGGTCGAGACGCCGCTCTCCATCGAGGACGCCGCGACCTTCGCCAACCTGCGATACACCCAGGTCGTGACGACCTCGACGCTGGTCCTCCATCGCAACTTCTCGTCGGCGTCCAACCGCTACGGCCGGTTCATGAGCACCGACGTCTTCCGCTCGCCCGCCCAGGCGGTCCGCAAGCTGGCCCTCGACCAGAGTTGGTACGGGACGAACCAGGCGTGGTACGTCGAGGACGTCGCCCTGCCGGCCGGCGTCCTGGTCTACGTCGGCCGCGTCGCGCCGATCTACCAGGGGGTCTTCCGCCGCGAGGCCGTCGCCAGCCTCTATCCGGGCATGGCCGTGCAATACCTCGTGGCGAACACCCGCGCCCCCGGCATCACCTGGGACAACTTCCGGGCCACCGGGGCCTGAATGGAGATTGGGGCGGGTGCCGGCGCGGCCCCCGGCCCGATCGCGACGGCTCAGCGCCGACGGGCCGAGGTCGCGCGACGCCCGCCCAGCGCGGCCATCATCGCCATGCCGAGCAGGACGAACGAGCCGGGCTCCGGGACCGCGGAGACGCCGCCGATGTAGCCCAGGGCCTCGGCCCGCGTGACGACCGCGACGCCGTAATCGACGCGGTTGGAGCCGGGCAAGACGCCGTTGCTCCACAGGTTGACGTACATGCCGCCGCCGATCTCGAACAGCAGGCCGTAGATGTCCAGGATCCCGCCGTGGAACGCGTAGTCGGACGCGGTCTGCGGCGAGCCGCCCGGCCAGATCAGGTTCGTGTAGCTCAGGGTGCCGTTATTGGTAGGGGGCAGGCCCGAGGCGACCGCGAACCGGCTGAAATTGTCCGGCGCCAGGAGGTTGGTGGGATCGGGCGTGTCGTGCTGCGTCGCCACCAAGGGGCCGACCGCCGCATCGACGATGTTCACGACGCCGTCCGAGTATGAGAAGACGCCGCTGATGCCGGTCAGCACGAAGGCGTCCGCATACTTCGCGTCCGTCGCCGCGCCGTAGGTCAGCTCGATGTCGCCGGCGACCCCCGGGCCGGCGAAGACGAAGTGGTACGTCCCGGCCTGCACCTGGCTCGCGAGCGGCGCGACGAGCAGCGACATCGAGATGATGAGTTTCTTGACCACGGACAATCCCTCCTGAATCCTCTCGCGATTCGGCCCGCGCATGCGAGCCCGCCGATGCGTCGTTGCGTCCGCACCAACGGGCGAGCCCACCGCTCGCGGTCCCAAGACCCGGGCACGACTCCAGACCTGAAGTGCGGAGATCCTAGCCGCGTCGCCGCACAAAAGCAAACGCTCAGAATCAACGCCGCCAAAACGCCGGTCGACGCGCACCAATTCGGAGACGCCGAAAGTGCAAACGCGACAGGTCGAGAGATCGGGGCCCCCCTCGTCGCGAAACGGGCCGACCCGGAGAAGCCCGATCCCATGACCGCTCGCCGACAAGATCCTCCTCATCGTGCGCCTTCTCGCGAGTCCGCCCGCCCCGGGCGGTTGACCTTGCCGATTCCGGCGCGGGCGGGTTTAATGTCGAAGGAAAGGCACCAGAATCCTCCCGACCTCGATCGACGCCCCGGGCCCGACCAGAACCACGTCTCGTCCGTTCGGTCACCGTCGATCGTTCTAGATCGCGTCACGTCGTGTGATGCCTTCGGCCTGTCGGTCGGGCCGCCCCGGAGCTTTTCCCGATGCACGACCGCATCGCCTATCAAGGCATCACCTTCGACGACGTCCTGCTGGAGCCGGGATACTCCGACTACCTCCCCCGCGAGGTCGACGTCCGCACGAACCTGACCGCGAAGATCGCGCTCAACATCCCGATCCTGTCGTCCCCCATGGACACGGTGACGGAGGCCGAGCTGGCGATCGCGCTGGCCCAAGAAGGCGGGCTGGGCGTCATCCACAAGAACCTGTCGATCGAGCAGCAGACGCGCGAGGTCGACAAGGTGAAGCGGTCGGAGAACGGCATCATCGTCGACCCGATCACGCTCCCGCCCGACGCCACCGTGGGCGAGGCGCGGCACATCATGTCCGGGCACAACATCTCGGGCGTGCCGATCACGGTGGGGGGCAGGCTGAGGGGGATCCTCACCCGCCGCGACCTCCGGTTCCTGGAGTCGAACGACCTCCGGATCGAGGAGGTGATGACGAAGGAGAACCTCGTCACGGCCCCGGCCGACACCTCGCTGGAGGAGGCCGATCGGATTCTGACGAAAAATAAGGTCGAGAAGCTCCTGCTGGTTGACGATGAGTATCGACTGAAGGGCCTCATCACGATCAAGGACATCGACAAGCTGCACCGCTACCCCAACGCCTGCAAGGACGCCCGAGGGCGGCTGAGGGCCGGCGCGGCGGTCGGTGTGCACGACTACGAGCGGATCGCCTCGCTTTTGGAGGCGGACGTGGACGTCCTGATCGTGGACTCGGCCCACGGGCACAGCCGGAACGTCGTGGAGACGGTGCGGAAGATCAAGGAGGAGTTCGACATCCAGGTCGTGGCGGGGAACGTCGCGACGGCGGAGGGGGCGAAGGCCCTGGCCGACGCCGGGGCCGACGCCGTGAAGGTGGGGATCGGGCCGGGCTCGATCTGCACGACGCGGGTGGTCTCGGGCGTGGGGGTGCCGCAGATGACCGCGATCGCCGCGGCGGCCAAGGCCCTGGGGGGCTCGACGCCGATCATCGCCGACGGCGGGATCCGCTACTCCGGCGACATCAGCAAGGCCATCGCCGCCGGTGCCCACTGCGTCATGATCGGCGGCCTGTTCGCCGGCCTGGCCGAGAGCCCCGGCGACACGATCATCTACCGCGGCCGCAGCTTCAAGGCGTACCGCGGCATGGGCTCCCTGGGCGCGATGGCGAAGGGCTCCCACGAGCGCTACCGCCAGGAGGCCGCCAGGCCGGCCGACGGCAAGTCCGCGACGCCCCAGAAGCTCGTCCCCGAGGGGGTCGAGGGCCGGGTGCCGTACAAGGGCCCGCTGTCCGACTACGTCTTCCAGCTGGTGGGGGGCCTGCGGGCCGGGATGGGATACTGCGGGACGAGGACGATCGAGGACCTGCGGACCAAGAGCCGGTTCATCCAGGTGACCTCGGCGTCGGTCCAGGAGGGCCACCCGCACGACATCGCCATCACCCAGGAGGCCCCGAACTACTCCAGCTACAGCGGCGAATCCGACGGCGGCCGGTCCTCGGCCTGAGGCCCGCCCCGCGGAGGTCCGCCGGGGGCGTCGGGAAGACGCCCCCTCACGTCGTCCCTGTTAGGTTCCCAGTTCGTCGCAGGTCTTGGCTTGATTGAATCGAATCACGGGCGTCGCGGGGTCGGGGATCGACCCGGCCCTCGACGTCGGCCCCCCCGCAAGGGATTCGCGGGGGGGCGTGCCGCATCGACGGGTTCCGATCCGGGCCGATCCGAAGGCGAGACGCCGTCGGCCGGGGTCCGTTGACGAGCCGGCGCGAGGGGCCAGGGCCCCGGGCGCCGAGCGTTCCAGGAAAGCAAGGAGGCGTGGCTTGCGTCGCACTACCTCGGCATTGACCACGACGATCCTCGGGGCCGTCCTCGCGGCCCCGACGGTCTCGGCCCAGCAGTCGCCGCCGGCGCGGGGCGCGTCCGCCCCCGCCGCCGCGCCCGCCGAGTCCGACGCCGGATTCGGCATGGCCGCCGCGAGGGGCGCCAGGCACCTCCTGCGCAACGGCCTGGACTACATCGAATACCAGGAGTTCGACCGGGCGTTGAAGTACCTCCGCGAGGCGGAGAAGCGCCAGGCCGAGCTGAACGAGCCCGAGAAGACCCGGCTCAAGCAGGCCATCGAGCGCGCCCAGCGCGGCACCCGCGAGTCCATCGGCACGGAGCGGCCCTACGCCGTCAGCAAGCGGTCGCTCCGCTCCGGCGGCTTCGCGCCGGCCGAGGCCGAGCCGGCCATCGCGGCGAGGTCGAACAAGGCCCGCCCCGCCGTCGCCAGCGAGGGCGACGACACGGCCGAGCCGATCCGCCTCGCCGGCGCCGAGGCCCCCGCACCGCCGTCCGGCCGGGCCCGCTCTCGCGTCGCCTCGGCCCCCGCGGCCCTGCCGGACGTCCCCGAGGCCCCGGCCGTCGCCTTCCAGCCGAAGGCCGCCGACCCGAGCCCGGCCGCCGCGCCGGCCCTTGAGCCCCTCGACGAACTGCCGACCGCCCCGCCGGTCGCCCCCATCGAGGCCGTCGACGCCGGCCCCCGGCCGATCCCGACCGCCGCCGACCTCGCGCCGGCCGCCGACCCCCAGGCCGCCGCGCAGGCCCAGGCCGACCTGACCGCCCCCTTCCCGAGCCTGGAGCCCCCGCCGGCCTCCGACCCGGCCGTCTCGCGGTCCAGCAAGGCCGCCGAGCCCGCCGCGGCCCCGATCCAACTCGAACTCCCCGACGAGGTCGCGCAGGAGCCCGCCGCCGAGGAGCCGCCGACGCCCCCCGCCCCCCGCGAGGCCGCGCCGGCCGCCGAGCCCGTCCCGGCCGAGGCGCCGGCCGAGGCCCCCGCCCCGGCCGCCGAGGAGCCGGCCCCGGTCGCCGAGGAGCCGACCCCCGCCCCGGCCGCCGAGGAGCCGACCCCGGCCCCGACGCGCATGCCCGAGTTCGCCCCGGCCCCGACGACGGCCCCCGGCTCCGCGTTCATCCCCAGCCGCGGCGCCCCGACGTCGACGCTCTCGCCCGACCTGGAGCGCCACGTCGAGGAGATCGCCAACGCCCAGGAGCAGGCGTATCGCGACCGGATCGCCCGCCAGACGCCCCAGCCGATCGAGGGCGACCCCGCCGACCCGGCCCGCGACCTGGCGTCCGACACCCGCACCCAGACCCAGATCGACATCAGCCGCGCCCCCAGCCCGGCCGAGGCCCGGCCCATCAGCGCCGTCCCCGTCCCCGAGGACTGGGTCCCGCTCGGCGCCCGGGCCTGGAGCCCCCAGCGCAAGTACTGGGCCGCCGCAGCGACCTGCCACATGCCGCTCTACTTCCAGGACCCGATGCTGGAGCGCTACGGCCACAGCGTCGAGAACTACATGGGCCCCGCCGGGCGGTTCTTCGCCTACCCGGTCGACAAGCACACGCAGAGCACGCAGCGGAACCAGATCCTCCAGCCGTTCGCCTCGGCCGGGCAGTTCGCGTTCCAGATCCTCACGCTCCCCTACGCCATGATCGTCGATCCCCCGTGGGAGGCGCAGTACGACCTGGGCTACTGGCGGCCGGGCGACAAGATCCCGACCGACCTGTACTACCTGCCCACCCACGGCATCGGCCCGGCCGGCAAGGGCAAGGATTACTGAGCCGATCGGACCGAGCCGCGACGACCCGCCGGGCGTCCCGGGCCGCACAGGCCCCGGACGCCCGGCGTCGTTTCGAAGGCCGCCGCGTGAATTCTTCGAGAAGGTCGGGCCTTGCGATTGTCGCCGGGCGGGCGATTCCGTAACGTTTCGGTAGGGGGACGCCGACGACGCCGCCGGGGGACCGAGGATGCACGAGGAATCGCGCGGGGTCGCATCGCCGTGGACGTGGGACGAGCCGCGGACCTCCGTCGGCCGCCACTTCCTGCGCGACCTGGAAGGGCTCTGGGCCGACGTCCTCCGGCTCGCCGCGATCGTCGAGGAGGACCTGGAGCGCAGCATCCGCGCCCTCTGCGACGGCGAGGTCGCCCTGGCCGACGAGATCCGGGGCCGCAAGCCGGCGGTGCAGGCGTGGGAGGAGACCCTGGAACGCGAGTGCGTCCGGGTCCTGGCCCTGCACCAGCCCGTCGCCTCCGACCTCCGCCGCGTCGCCGCCGTGCTGAAGATCAACGGCGACCTCGAACGCCTGGGGGACCTCGCCCGCCACGTCGCCAAGCGCGTCGGCAAGCTGGCCGAAGACCCCCGCTCCTTCCCCATCCCCCAGCCCCTGGAGGCCCTGGCCTCCGAGGCCCTCGACCAGGTCCACCTGGGCCTGGACGCCCTGGCCCGCGCCGACGTCGCGCTCGCCCAGCGGGTCATCGCCGCCGACGGCGCGGTCGACCGCCTCTATCGCTCGGTCGTCGCCGGCCTGAAGCGCGACATCGTCGAGGACCCCGCCCGCGTCGACCCCTGGCTGCGGTTCATCAGCACGGCGCGGAACCTGGAGCGCGTCGCCGACCACGCCGGCCGCATCGCCGAGGTCGTCGTCTACCTCAAGGAAGGGACGGCCCCGGGCCGCCGCCCCTGACCCCCCGCCCCGACAGCACCGCCAGGTGGACGGCCCGGCGGTCGAACGCCGCGAACCCGGTCGCGCGGTAGAGCTTCGCCGCCGGGACGTTCCGCGCGTCCACGGCCAGCTCGATCGCCCCGGCGTGCGGCCGGGCCAGCTCCAGCGCGTGGGCCACGGCCTCCGCGCCCAGCCCCCGCCCCCGCGCGGCCGGCGTCAGGCCGAGGTAGACCACCTCCCAGGCGTCGCGGTCGGGCGACGCGGCCAGCAGCAGCACGGCCGCCGCGCCGGGCTCGCCCGCCACCGTCCCCAGCCGCCAGAGCCCCGGCCGGTGCCCCGGCGCGCCGCGGTGCCCCTCCAGCACCTCGCCGATCGACCGCGCCCCCTCGATCTCCGGCATGTCCAGGCTGCCGGCGTAGGTGGCCTCCAGCGCCTCGCACAGCGCCCGCTCGCCGACCTCGTCCGCCCCCCGCCATTCGAGCCGCGCGGGGGCCGGCCGCGACGGCGACGGCGCGGACGTCGCCCGCCGCAGGTAGACCAGGTCGGTGACGTGGGGCATCCCGCCGCGCACCAGGTCGGCCGCCCCGCGGGGGTCGTCCTCCGCGTGCAGCACCGCCTGCGCGATCGCCACGCCCTCCTCGCGCAGCCCCTCCAGCGCCCCGCGCACCAGCGAGGCGGCCACCTCGGCGCGGTCCCAGACGGCCGTCGTGCGGGGCGTCCAGACGGCCGTCGCCCGCCCGGGGAGCGCCTGCGTCAGCAGCGCCCCGACGATCCTCCCCCCCTCTCCCCGCCGCGCGACCCAGAGCCCCGAGAGGTCCACCCGCCCGGCCCGGTCGTCCTCGACCGCCTCCTGCACCAGCGCCGCGCGCATCCGACGCCCCAGGCCGCGGTAGACGACCTCCAACGCCCGCGCGCGTCCCCCCGCCGGGCATCGCTCGATCTGGAGGTTCGGCGAAGCCATCGGCGTCCCCGCTCTCGTCGCATCGCCCCCGACGTCGGGGCCGTCCCCGACGATTCTAGACGGTCGCCCTCCGCCCCGCGAGGATCCCTCGGCCGACGCCCGCGCTAAATCCGCTTCATTTCGTCGCCTCGAACGGCCGGTTTGCGACCTCCACCCCGGAGACTGCATCCAGACCTGAACACATCGAGGCGGACGACATGGCGCGGACGAAGCGACGGGCGAGCCGGCCGACGGCGGATCGGCTGGAGGGGCGGATCGTCCTGGACGCCTCGGCGTGGATCGCGGCCGACGGGCTGCTGACGATCGGCATCCCCGCCGGGGACGTGATGCGGCTGACGATCGCGCGCGACGGCGGCTCCTACACCTTCGCCGCCGACCCGGCCGACGGCGACCGGATCGACCTGGTCGCGAACGCCGCCGGCCTCGTCGCGACGGGCTCGGGGACGGGCGAGCTGCGGGCCTCCGGCATCTCGGGGATCCGCGTGACCGTCGGCTCGGCCTCGAACGTCAACCTCATCAGCTCCGACGTCTCGACGACGATGGTCCTCGCGACCGTGGGCGCGCAGGTGACGCTCGGCGGCGGCCCGGGGACGCTCGGCCTGGCGGCGATCACCGCGCCGGTGCACGTGGACGCCTCGGCGACCTCCCTCGCGCCGGGGGCCTCGACGCGGTTGACGCTCCTCGACTCGGAATCCACCGCCACGGCGTACCCCACCGTGACGGCCGACCCGCCCGCCGCGTCGAAGTTCACGATGACCCTGGACGCGATCGCCGCCACGCGCGGGTTCGGCGGCCTGACGTACGCCGGGCTGACCGGCGCCGACGTGGTCGAGGTCGTCGCCGGAACCTCGGCCGAGTTCCTCGTCGACGACGGCCACGGCCGGGCGAGCATGAGGCTCGTCGGGGCGCCCGGCCAGGTCTCCATCTTCGACGTCCGGGCGTCGGGCGGCCCGATCCGCATCGTCCCCGGGACGTTCGCCGACCTCGTGACGGTCTCGGCCGCCGGCTCCACGTCCGGCGTCGCCGGCGACGTGACCATCGGCCCCGACTCGCCCGGCGAATGGCGGGCGGACGTCCGGGTCGACGACTCGGCCGGGGCCGTCGCGCGCGACGCCCGCTTCGCCGCCGGCGACGACGGCCCCCTGCGCACGGCGGACCTGTCCGGCGCCCTCGCGGGCGGCGCCCGGGTCCGGCTCGTGGACGGCTTCACGGGCGAATTGGACTACCGCGCCCCGGCCGGCCCGGACAACGCCATGTCCGTCGACCTGTCCGGCCGCACGCCGTTCGCGAACGACGCCCTCATCGCCATGCCCGACTGGCCCATGCCCCGGCCCCAGGGCCGCCTGGCCTACGACGGCGGCTCCGGCGCCGCCGGCCGGCTGACGATCGTCGGCCGGCCCGAGGGCGCGGGGTTCATGTCGGAACGGACCTTCGCCGAGCCGGCCGGCCGCATGAGCTTCAGCTACTTCTACGCCGGGGCCATCGGCCCCGGCCTCACCACGGAGGGGACCACCGGCCGGGCCTGGATCCAGGCGTCCGACGTCGCCGAGGTCGTGGACCTCGCCCCGGTCGACTACCTCTCGTTCGAGACCACCGCGGCCGCCCCCGGCGCATTCCTGATCCGCGACGGGGCCGTCGAGGGCGGATACCAGACGCTCCGGTTCGAGTCCGCGGCGTTCCCGACGGTCTCGGCGGCGAACAAGGAGCACGCCCAGATCACCGACGCGCGGCTGGCCCCGACGCTCGACTACAAGGCCGGGGCCCCCGTCGCCGGCCTGTCGGGCCTGCTGCTCCCATGGAACGTCACGCGGCTTTCCGACCCACCGGGCGTCGGGATCACCGTCGGCCCGTGGTACGAGGACCCGCCGCCGCCCGTCCTTCCGGAGCCGGAGCCCGTCGACCCGGTCCCGCCCGAAGGCGCGCCGCCGGCGACGGAACCGACGCCCCCCCCCGCCCCGCCCGCGTCCGGTGCCGAGGCGGCCCCGGCCCCCGCGCCGGACGTCCTCCTCCTGTCCATCGCGGGGCCGCGTTTCGGGACGGCGATGCGGCGGGGGGCGGCCGTCGCCGTCGACGCCGCGCGGCGGGCCGGATCGAACCCCCTCGCCGCCCTCCGGGCCGAGCGCCTGGCCGCCTTCCGAGCCCAGCGCCTGGCTCGGCTCGCATGGCTCCGGGCCTCGCGGGGTGCCTGACCCTCGCGAATCCCGGGCGATTTCCCCGGAATCCTGAAATCCCGGCTCTCCCGCCGCGGATCATCCCGACGACCGTGCCCGCGTTCTTTGACAACCCGCCCGCATCGATGAACGACGCGGCCCGACCGACCCAGGGATATCCCGTCGCAGAAGACGGTCTTCCCCCCTCGCGGGGGAAGACAGACCGCGAAGCGGTCAGATGAGGGGGACGCGAAGCACGGGCACCGTCGGGATTCGAAGGCCCGCCCGACCGGCTCCGGATCCCAACGGCCGTCTCGCTCGTCGTCCCCCTCATCCGGCCCTCCGGGCCACCTTCCCCCGCCAGGGGGGAAGGACGTCATGATGGCTCCCCAAATCCATGCGGGTTGGGAAATCACAACGCACTTCGACGATCGAACCCACCGCAAAACCGCGACAACCAATCACCCTGAAAGGACTTGCGACCGACGCAATCGCGATGCCGCCCAACGATCGGACCCAGGCCGACCCACGGACCCCGAACCCGGAACGCCCACCGCGCGTCCTGTCACCCGAATCGACGAGAGAACATCGGGAGATGGGATATGTATGACGTCGACTTGCTTGAGCACAAGTTCGCGAAGATCGGCGCCAGGATGAAGGCGGCCGACGAGTCGCGCCGGTTCGCGACCGACGGCGGGATCGGCCTGGACGTCCACAGCGACCGCGACGGCGAGTTCTTCGAGGTGATCGGCCGCGAGGACGGCCCGGCGCAGGTGGAGGTGCTGGACGTGCAGCCCAGGGACCGGCACCTGCTGCTGCTGGTCCGCCGGCTCCGCGGCAAGCAGAAGTTCCTCTGCGGCCACGACGAGCGCCACTGGTTCGTCGCCGCGATCCCCGAGGACGCGCCCGTGGGGACGGTTCGCGCTGCCAAGGAAGCCCTCAACCCTCGTGAAGTCCGCAACGCCCAGGCAAGGGCGGGCCTCGGCATGGACCAGGCTCATCGCCGCAAGAACGCCGCGTTCCGTCGCCAGGGGGAATGGTTCTTCGTGCCGGCTCCGAACCTCCTGGTCAACC
>ERZ778021.1251-NODE-1251-length-31521-cov-5.632174_pt1 | contig 31521 bp, 30 predicted proteins | sample MGYA00375751_ERZ778021 | MGnify/ENA primary metagenome ERZ778021 (study PRJEB29350, sample SAMN05389814) | bioreactor metagenome | isolation source: Thiocyanate stock bioreactor | place: South Africa: University of Cape Town | collected 2013-08-29 ... | reverse complement strand
GGGAGACCTCGCGCATCCCCGAGTGGCCGGCCGACAGCGGCAGGGCGCCGCAGGCGGCGGCCTCGGCGGCGACCATCCCGAACGCCTCCGGGAAGGTGCTCGGCATCACCAGCGCCTCGGCGTGCGGGAGGAGCGCGGCGACCTCGTCGTGCTCGAGCCGGCCGAGCCACTCGACCGAGCCGGCGGCGGCACGGGCGGCCTCGGCGTAGCCGGGCGGCGGGTCGGCGAGGAAGGCGGAGAGGATCGGCAGCGGCTTCTCCTCTCCCCCTTCCAGCCCCCAGCCGGCGGCGGCGACGGCGCGCGCGTCGTCGAGATCGCCGCGGTCGACGGCGTCCTGCAGCCGCCGCAACCCGTCCTCGTAGGCGCCGAAGCCGGCGACCTCGAGGCGGATGCCGGGATGCTTGGCGTGGACCAAAGGCCAGGCGGCCAGCAGCAGGTCGACCCCCTTGGAGACGATCAGCTTGCCGACGAAGACGACCTTGCGTTCGCGGGGGGCGAGCTTGCGTGCGGGGAGGTCCGACGATCCTGCGCGCGGGGTCGTGCTCGGACCATCGGACCTCCCCGTCCACGGGACGTCGTCGAGGGGGCGGAACTCTTCGACGTCTACGCCAGGAGGGCCGAGGCGCGTCTTGTCCTTCAGGTCCGGGAGGTCGGGCAGGGCGTTCCAGAGAGAGTCGGCGGTGTGATGGGAGCCGACCAGGATGCCGCGGGCGGCGTCCATCCCCTCGTAGGCATAGGGGAGGAAGCGGGGGAACGGTTTGACCGGGTACTCGAGCGCCGAGCCGTGGACCTTGACCGCGTAAGGGGCGACGTCGGCGCGGGCGAGGATCGCCGGGCCCATCACCTCGTGGTTGGCGAGCGCCGCATCGATGCCCCCCGCTTCCGCCGCGACTTCCCGGACCGCGGCGACGTTCGCCTCGATGTAGAAGGCCAGCTCCTCCTCGGTCAGCTCGGGAAAGGTCTTGACCTCGAAACCCTCGTAAGGATCTTTGACGTAGACCGGCAGCAGGCCGCCGATGTCGGGATTGTGGATCTGGACGCCGGGGATCTTCACCTCGCGGTCCTGGCAGAGCAGGTGCACCTCGTGGCCGAGCCGCGCCAGCGCCGGCGCCAGATTGACGTTGTAGATGTTGCTGCCGGTCCCGCGCAGCATGTAGCCGTGGAAGATGAGGACGCGCATGTCTTTCCGCCCAAGCTATTAGTCTGTCCGGCGATGAACTCGAAGCAGCTTTTCAGGATGCGTGCCCCGGCCTCCGGCCGCGAGGCGATCGCCGCCACCGAGCCGGGCCAGATCTACCGCGATCGTGAGACCGGCGAGGAGATGTTCCCGGTCGCCATGGTCCTGCCGCTGGCCCCGTCCTCCTCCTCGCTGCCCCGCAGCCCCGAGAACCTGCGGGCCTGCCACCGCTGCGATCAGCTGATCGGCATCGACGTCTCTGACTGCCCCTACTGCGGCTTGAGGCAAGGCGCCCTTTAGCCTCGCGACCCCCCCCTGGGGCGGTCAAGACCTCAGCTGTTATTCCGTCGTTTCGGCCGCCGGGGTTTTGACCAGCGTCGCCGTGTAGAGCAGGCGGGCGTTCGAGTAGTAGCAGCCGTAGGTCTTCGTCTTGCCGACGCCCTGCTGCGGATGTTCGTTCTGGATGTCTTCTTTGGACGAGCAGTGTTCCGGCAGGCGACTGCCGCGCCAGGTGTTTTCGCTGGAGACGTTGAAGGCGAACATCGGCGCCCAGGTGGGCACGGTGAGGGCGACGACCTGGCCCTGGAGGACCGAGAGCGGGTGCTTGAGGGCGAAGATGGGGGTCGTGCCGAAGTAGGGGTTCAGCACCTGCAGCGGGCTCTGACGGACCAGGGTGTATTTCGGCGGGTTGGTCCCTTCGATCGGTTTGAGGATCCCGATCCGGGCCTCCGACGGTTCACCGAGGAATTCGTCGAAGAAGCCGACCTCGTTGGTGGTCGTCGCCGTTTCCTTCGTCGAGGGCTTGGCGAGGGTGATCGACCAGGCGACGATCTTGCCGTCGTAGGGCGCCTCGTAGGGGCGCGCGATCCCGTCGGCGATCGACTGGAAGCCGGTGACGTGGCCCTCCACCCGGCACGGCGTCACCTCGACGTTGTTGACGATTTTGCCCGGGCAGGAGGCGGGCGGCGTTTCCGCGGTCTGGCCGAGGACGGTGACCGTGAGCGGCGCCGAACTGGCCGAGCCGGGGTTGAGCACGGCGAAGACCGCGGCGAGGCAGGCAGCGAAGGCGAGCGCCAGGGCGGCGTGGCGGCGGCTATGGGTGGACGAATTCGGCATTGAATACCTGGCAACACCGGGTCGGCGGGCCAGTTGCGGAGGCAATCTTTACGAGCCGGGCGGCTCGATGCAGCTTCCCGACCCCCGTTGCACGATCTTGGCCAGTCTGGGCGGGTGCGTTCGCAGCAATGACCGCATAGCGGCCAGAAGTGCGAACGCATCGGGCGGCTCGGTAGCGTCCGCGGCCATGGACGACGCCCAACGCGCCCTCGCCGAGGCCGAGCGGGTCTTGCGCCAGAACTGGCGCGAAGGCGAGGCCGACGGGGTCCCCTACGCCTACTCCGAACCCAGCCCCGGCCGCTATCCCTGGCAGTGGTACTGGGACAGCTGCTTCGCCGCGATCGTCAACCGGCGCTTCGAGCCGGACCGCTCGCGGGCCGAGCTGGAGAGCCTGCTGGCGGCCCAGCGGCCGGACGGGTTCATCGGCCACACGATCTTCTGGGGACGCCCGGTCTCCGGCTTCCGCCGCGCCTTCTACAACGTCGCCACGCGGACCGCGAGGCAGACCGAGTCGATCCAGCCGCCCCTCCTCGCCTGGGCCTGGCGGATCGCGGTCGGCGACCCCGCCGCGGAGCCGCGGATCGGCGCCCAGGCCGACTGGCTGCTCGCCAACCGCGATCTCGAGGGCGACGGCCTGCTCTGGATCGTCCAGGGGGACGAGTCCGGTCTCGACGCCTCGCCCAAGTTCGAACCGGTCTGGGGACGCGGCTCGGTCGGCCGGGCCGGCTTCCCCTTCCTGGTCGAGCGCAACCGTCGGCTCGGCTGGGACGCGCGGCGGATCCGCGAGCGCGGCGGCCCGGTCCTCTGCGAGACGCTCGTCAACACGCTCTGGTCGCTCTCCCTGCGGAGCCTCGGCCGCGAGTCGGCGACGCCGGCGCTGGTCGACCGGCTCTGGGACGAGGAGCGCGGCCTCTTCGTCGACGAAGCCCAGCCGGGCGGCCTCCGCCCCGCGCCGATCACCTGGCCGAGCCTGGCACCGCTGGCACTCCCCGACCTGCCGGAGGCGATCGGCCGGCGCCTGGTCGAGGAGCACCTGCTGAACGAGCGCGAGTTCCTCACCCCGGTGGCGCCGCCCTCGGTGGCGGTATCCGAGCCCAGCTACGAGCCGGGCGGCGGCCACGGCCCGATCCGCCGCTACTGGCGCGGCCCGACCTGGATCAACTCGGCCTGGATGGTCTGGATCGGGATGCGTCGGCTCGGTTACCTGGAGCAGGCCGAGCGACTCGCCGCAGGGGTGATCGGAGCGGTCGCCCGCTCAGGCCTGCGCGAGTACTACGATCCGCGCGACGGCACCGGCCTCGGTGCCCGCGACTTCGCCTGGTCCGCGCTCGTCGCGGAGTTGGCCGCGCCCACCGAGTCCGACCTACCGCTTCAAAGAGTCGTCTGACAAGGAACTCGCGCTGCGCGCTCGCACCCCGCTTCCAGCGGGGGTCGCGAGCCGAGGGGAGCGCACTCCAGTGCGTAACCCGAGGCGAGCGACCGAGGACGCCGTCAGACGCCTATTTGTAGCGGTAGGTGATACGGCCTCGGTCGAGGTCGTACGGGCTCAACTCGATCTTCACGCGGTCGCCCGGCAGGATGCGGATGTAGTGGCGGCGCATCTTGCCGGAGATATGGCCGAGCACGTCGTGCCCGTTGTCCAGTTTGACCCGGAACATCGTGTTGGGGAGGGCCTCGGTGATCTCGCCCTCCATTTCGATCTTTTCCTCTTTAGCCATGCGGTCGGGGAGCGTATCTCAACCGCGCAGCAGGCCGAGCGCGCCATCCCGGTCCGTAACCTCGCCTGCATACTGCGCCGCCTCCAGCTCGGCCAGCTTCTGCCCGATCTCGGGCCCCTCGATGCCGAGCTCGGTGGCGATCTCGTCGCCCCGGAGGAGCGGCTCGGGCGGGCCGTCGCGGAGCCAGTCGAGCGCCGCGCCGACCATCTCGCGGGCCAGGTCGAGGTGCGCCTGGACCATCTCCGGGGCGGCGATCGGCCCGGCGCCACGGGCCGAGAGGCGGTCGGCGACGGTCAGCAGCGTGACGTCGATCGTCACCGGTTCGGTCGCCCGCAGGTAGTCGTGGACGCGGCGCGGCGGCAGCGGCACCTCGCGGACCATGAAGCCGAGCCGCAGGTGGTGGAGCGTCAGCGCCTGCAGGTAGCGGGTGAGCTTGCGGGAGGCACGCAGCCGTCCCATGATCTCGCCGATCACCACGGCGCCCTCGACGTCGTGCCCTTTGAAGCCGACGAAGCCGTCGCGTTCGGCCCGCGTGGCGGGCTTGGCGATGTCGTGGAGGAGGGCGCCGAAGCGCAGGGCGGTCCGGCGGTCCATCTCGTCGGCGAGCGGCTCGGCGAGGAAGGCGGCGGCCTCGGCGGCGCGCGCGGGGCCGACGAAGCGCGGCAGGTCGCGCTCGATCTCCAGCGTGTGGGCGAGCACCTCGAGCGTGTGCCCGTGCACGTCGAGGTGGTGGTTGGGGCCCTGGCCGACGCCCTTCGTCCCCTCCAGCTCGGGGAGGACGACGGCGGTGAGGCGGAGCTCGTCGAGCAGTTCGAGGCCGCGCAGCGGGGCGGGGCCGGCGAGCAGCTGGCGCAGCTCCGACAGCTGGCGCTCGCCCGCCGGGTCGGCGGCCAGCCCGGCGGAGTCGTGGGCGAGGGCGACGGTGTCGGGATCGATCGTCAGCTCCAGGACGGCGGCGAGGCGCGCCGCCCGCAGGAGCCGCAGCGGGTCGTCGACGAAGCTGGTCGGGCCGACGACGCGGAGGACGCGGCGCTCGAGGTCGGCGAGGCCGTCGAACGGATCGATCGCCTCGCCCGCCGCCAACGGCACGGCGACCGCGCCGACGGTGAAGTCGCGCAGCGCCAGATCGGCCTCGATCGAGCCGCCGCGCAGGGCGGTGACGTCGACCTGCCAGCCGCGCGAGGGGGCGACGACGCGCCAGGTGCCGAACTCGGCGGAGAGCTCGAAGGCGTGCTCGCCGAGCTCGCGGGCAAGCGCTTTGGCGACCGGGCCGGGATCGCCGGCGACGGCGAGATCGAGGTCGACGACGTCCTTGCCGAGGGCAGCGTCGCGGACCGCGCCGCCGGCGATCCAGACGCCCTCCGCCCCACCCAGCGCGCGAAGCGCCGCCTGGGGCAGCTCGGCGGCGCGCAGTTGGTCGGCGAGGCTCATCCTCCCTCCGTAACCCGCGGGACGCGCGGGGAGATCGCGCAGGTGACCTCGTAGTTGATCGTCTCCAGGCGGGCGGCGATCTCCTCGGCGCGGATCTCCTCTTCGCCCTGGCGCCCGATCAGGACCGCCTCCGCCCCCGGCTCGATCTCGGTCTCGGGGCCGAGGTCGATCGTCAGGTTGTCCATCGAGACGGTGCCGACCAGCGGATAGCGGCGGCCGGCGACGAGGACGTCGCAGTGGTTGGTGAGCGCCCGGCGCACCCCGTCGCCGTAGCCGAGCGGCACGAGCCCGACCCAGGTGTCCTCGGGGGCCTTCCAGCGGCGGCCGTAGCCGGCACTCTGCCCGACCGGGAAGCGCTTCACCGCGGCGACGTGCGAGTGCCAGGAGAGGGCCGGGCGCAGGCCGCGGGAGGTGGGGTCGTCCTGGAACGGGTCGAGCCCGTAGATCGCGACGCCGCAGCGGGCCATGTCGAAGTGGGAGCGCGGCGAGCGGAAGACCGCAGCGCTGTTGGCGGCGTGCACGGTCACCGCGGGGAACTCGGCGCGGACCGCGGCGGCGACCGGCTCGAAGCGGTCGAGCTGCTCGAAGAAATAGCCCCCGTCGTCGTCCGGTTCGTCGGCGGTGGCGAAGTGGGTCCAGACCCCGGCGAGCTCGAGGTCGGGATCGGCGGCGACGGCGCGGGCGAGCGCCACCACCTCCTCGCCGTCGAAGGTCCCCAGCCGGCCCATGCCGCTGTCGTGCTTGACGTGGACGCGGGCCGGGCGGCCGAGCGCGCGGGCGCGGGCGGCGACCAGCTCGAGGAAGCCGGGGCGCCAGACGCTGATCGCCGAGCCGGCGCCGAGCACGACGTCGACCTCGGCGTCGGTGAGGGCGCCGAGCGTGATCAGCTCGGGGGCGCCCTTGGATCCGGCGCCGGCGGCACCGTCAGCTCCGACGAGCCCCGCCGCGGCAAGCTCCGTCGCCTCGGTCGCGACGGCCACCGCGAGGGCACTCGCCCCTCCCGCCAGCGCCGCCCCTGCGCAGGCCGCCGCGCCGTGACCGTAGCCGTCCGCCTTCACCACCGCGCAGAGCCGCGACTCCCCCAGCTCGGCCCGCAAGCGTTCGCAGTTGGCGCGCAGCGCGCCCAGGTCGATCCGGGCGAACGCCCGCTCCATGGCGCTACCCGTCGACGACGGCGGCGAGGGCGTCGGCCCGCGTGACCATGCCCGCCAACCGCCCGTCCTCGTCGACCACCGGCAGGTGGTTGTGATGGTGATCGGCGATCTTCTTCGCCACCCGGTCGGCCGCCTCGTAGGTGTGGACGGTGATCGGGTCCGCGGTCATCAGCTCCGAGACTTTCGTCGCGAAGGCTTTTTCGAGCCGCTTCTCGAAGCCCTTCATCGAGCCGACGAAAACGATCCCGCCCATGATGTTCAGGTAGTGCGGCAGGTGCAGATCGGACTGCTCGTCGGCGAGGATCAGGTCGGACTCGCTGACGATGCCGACCACCTTGCGATCCTCGTCGACCACCGGGACCGCGCCGTGATCGGTCTTCGCCAGGAGGTCGATCGCGGTCCGCGCGTCGTCCTCGGGCGTCACGCGCTCGATGTCGCGGTCCATGATCTCGCCGGCGGTCTTCATCGCGGCCCGCGAGATTATTCGACCGGCCCGGCGGAGCGCAGGCCCGCCGGGATCGCGGCGATCACGTCGGTGGCGATCACCGACTCGGCGACGCCGCCCAACCGGCGCGCCGCCTCCTGGCCCGCGCGGGCGTGCGCGTAGACCGCACAGCAGGCGGCGGCGAAGGGCGCGAGGCCGCGGGCGAGGAGCGCCGCGGTGACCCCGGAGAGGACGTCGCCGCTGCCTGCGGTCGCCAGGCCCGGCGCCGCGACGGCGTTGACGGCGACCCGCTCGCCGTCGGTGACGATCGTGTCGTCGCCCTTGAGGACCACGATCGCACCGCTCCAGGCGGCGGCCTCCTTGGCGGCGGCGAGGCGGCGGGCGGCGATCTCCTCCGACTCGCGCTCCAGCAGGCGGCCGAGCTCCCCCGCGTGCGGGGTGAGGACGGTCGCCGCGGTGCGGGCGGCGAGCCGGTCGAGCTGGCCGGCGAAGGCGTTCAGGCCGTCGGCGTCGATCACCAGCGGCGCCTCGATCCGCGGCGCAACCTCGCGGGCGAGCGCGAGCGAGTCCTCGTCGCGACCCATCCCTGGGCCGAGCACGCCGGCGGCGGCGCGCTCGAAGGCAGCGAAGAGGTCATCGACGGCATCGGTCCCGAGCCGCCCCGGCGTGGCGCCGATCCCGCGCGACATCACCTCGACCTCGGCGGCTTCGAAGATCGGCTCGAGATCGGCCGGGACGGCGACCGTCGCGTACCCGGCGCCGGCGCGGATCGCCGCGGTCGAGGACATCCGCACCGCTCCGGTGAGCCCGCGCGAGCCGCCCGCGATCGTCACCTGGCCGGAGGAGAACTTGGTCGATTGGGCGCCGCGCTTCGGCGGCAGGTCGAGGACCGCGGGCCCGATCACCCCGGCCGCCTCGGGTGCCGGGGCCCCCGCCGGGATCCCGATCGGGGCGACCACCAGCTCGCCGGTGGCCCACTTGCCGGGGGCGACGTAGTGGCCGACCTTGGCGCCGTGGAAGGTGACGGTGACGTCGGCCTCGACCACCGCCCCGGCGACCTCGCCGGTCGCCGCGTCGACCCCGGAGGCGACGTCGCAGGCGACCACCGGCACTCCTTCGGCCCGCCGCGCCCCGATCGCCCCGATTGCCCCCGCGGCGGGCTCCCGCGGCGCCCCCGCGAACCCGGTCCCGAAGATCGCGTCGACCACCGCCCCCGACCCGGCCAACCGCGCCCCGACATCGCCCCCCGCCGATGCGTTCGCAGAAATGGCCGGATAGCGGCCGGAAGTGCGAACGCCATCCCCGGCGCCGGCGCCGGGGCCGTTCAGGCGCTCGAGGTTGGCGGTGGCATCGGGGCTCAGCTCATCGGCGGGCCAGAGGAGCAGGACCTCGGCCTCGAAGCCCATCTCGCGCAGCAGGCGCGCGGCGACCAGGCCGTCGCCGCCGTTGTTGCCCTTGCCGCAGACGACCCGCACGGGGCCCGCCGGCGAAAGCCGCGCCACCGCCTCGGCGACCGCCCGCCCGGCGGCCTCCATCAGGCCAAGCGAGGAGATGCCCTGGCCCTCGATCGCCCAGGAGTCCGCGGCCCGCATCCCCTCGGCGTCGTAGAGACCTCGCAGCCATGACTCCATGGCCCCAGCCTAAAGCCGGATTACTTGGAGACGCCGATGATCATCTTCGCCGTGGTCGTCGAGCCCTTCGCTTCCGAGCCGACCGCGACGTAGGAAATCTTCTGCAGGTAGGACTTCGCCGAGTCGAATTTGACCCGCGCATCCGGGTTCAGCGTCGTATCGAGCAGCTCCAGCGCCGGGCCGCCGCTGACGAAGGCCGCGATCGGGGTCGAGCCGAGGGTGCTCTTGGCCGCTTCGAAGTCGGCGGTCGTGCCGAGCGTCTCGGCGTTTGCCCGCAGGGCCTGCGCCGCCGCCTGCGGCCCGTAGGAGAAGACCAGCTTCTCCCCCGCCGCGCCGACGATCAGCGGTTTCGACCCGATCCCGGAGGAGCGGATCGAGAAGCCGCTCACTTCGCCGTGGATCGCGGTGACGCCCGCGGTGCCGGTGGCGCGCAGCAGCAGGCCGAGGTTGGAGACGGTGTTGCGGGCTTCGGTCGCGTTGTCGGTTTCGATCACCACCGCGCCGCCGAGGCTCGCCTTGCTCGTGCCTTCGAGGAAGCCGCCGACGTCGCCGAGCGATTCGGTCAACGAGTCGAAGTCGATGCCGATCGATTCGAGAGCGGGCTTGAATTCACCCGGTTCGACCTGGCCTTCGATCCCTTCTTCGTTCAGGGTGTCGATCTCTTCGCCCAGCGCTTTGCCGAATTCGGGCGTCGCGAACGCGGCGACGGCGGTCGCGGGCAACGATTCGAGCAGCTTCGAGGCGTCGCCGCTGAGGCTCGAGGCTTTGCCGAGGTTGGTCGAGATGTCGACCTCCACCTGTTCGGAGTGCGGGACCACGGTGGCGACCGCGGTCGCCTTGCGCGGTTCGATCCCGAGGATCGCGAAGCCGGCCTGGTCTTCGGCCGAGATCTGCGCTTTCGCCTGTTCGATCGCGCCGCCGATGTCGATGTAGAGGGTGCCGACTCCTTCGTCCGGCGCCGCTTCCATCGCCGACTTGAACTTTTCCGCTGCGTTCAGCCCTTCGTCGCCTTCGGAGACTTTCACCATTTCTTCGAAGTCGGCCTTGGTTTCGCCGTAGACGATGAACTCGCCGATGAAGCCGACCACCGATTCGTCGTCGTCGCTGACCCAGAACTTGTCGCCTTCGAATTCTTCGGTTTCCGCAGGTTCGTCCGATTCCTCGTTCTTCTTTTCGAAGAATTCTTCGGCTTCGCCGACGTTGCTCGTTTCGACGGCGATGCCGCCGCCGTGGAATTCGTCACCGTCGTATTCCTTGAGGAAGAGGCCTGCCTTTTCGCCCACCCAGGGCTGGACTTCTTCTTCGTAATCGAACTTTCCGCCGCCGTCGAAGGACACCGCTTCTTCAAGTTTTTCGGCGATGAAGCCGCTCACGTCTTCGATCCCCAGCGTCGTGTCGGCTAGCTGGTCGAGTTCTTCGCTCACCTTCGCGCCGGGCGCCAGGTTCGCTTCGAAGTAGAACGGCACGTCGGCAGGCGCCAGGCTCGCCGGTTCGCCGCCGCCGGAGCTGTCAGAGCTGCCGCCGCAACCGGCGACGATCAGCGCCGCCGCCGCCAGCGCCGCGAGCAGTACCGCGAAGCGCTTCTTCACTCGACCGTCACCGTCTTCGCCAGGTTACGCGGCTGGTCGACGTTCAGGCTGCGCGCCCGGGCGATGTCGTAGGCGAGCAGCTGCAACGGCAGCACGGCGAGGATCGGCTGCAGGATCCAGTCGCTCGCGGCGACCTCGATCGTCTCGTCGGCCACTTCGCGCACCCGCTCGTCGCCGGCAGTGGCGATCGCGATCGTCTGGGCACCGCGAGCGCGGACCTCCTCGACGTTGGAGAGGACCTTCTCCAACACCGGGCTGGCGGTGGCGATGCAGATGACCGGGGTCGACTCGTCGAGCAGCGCGATCGGCCCGTGCTTCATCTCCCCCGCCGCGTAGGCGTCCGTGGGGATGTAGGAGACCTCCTTCAGCTTCAGCGCCCCCTCGAGACAGACCGGCAGGCCGATGTGGCGGCCGAGATAGAGGAAGAACTCCTGCTCGAAGTGGCGTTCGGCGACGCCGCGGACCGCGCCTTCGGTCGCCTCCAGGGTCTCGTCGATCTTCAGCGGCAGCGCCTTCATCTCGGCGACCAGCCCTTCGATCCGCGCCTGCGGCAGGGTCCCGCGCAGCTGGGCAAGACGCAGTCCCAGCAGGTACATCACCGCCACCTGGGCGAGGAAGGTCTTGGTCGCGGCGACGCCGATCTCGAGCCCGGCGCGGGTGTAGAGGACGGCGTCGGCGTCGCGCGTCGCCTGGCTGCCCATGATGTTGGTGACGGCGAGCACCTTCGCCCCCGCCTCGCGGGCGAGCCGCATCGCGGCCAGCGTGTCCGCGGTCTCGCCCGACTGGGTGATGCCGACGACCAGGTCCCCCGGCCCGACCACCGGGTTGCGGTAGCGGTACTCGGAGGCGATGTCCATTTCCACCGGGACCCGCGCCCACTCCTCGATCGCGTAGCGCCCGACCAGGCCCGCGTGGTAGCTGGTCCCGCAGGCGACGATCACGATCCGGCCGACGTCGCGGAGGAAGTCGTCCTCGAGGTCGACGTCGGAGAGGTCGACGCCGTCGTCCTCGGGCAGGCGGTCGGTGATCGTCTCGGCGACCGCGTCGGCCTGTTCGTGGATCTCCTTCAGCATGTAGGTCTCGTAGCCGCCCTTCTCGGCGGCTTCGGCGTCCCAGGTCACCTCTTCGGAGGCACGCTCGATCGGGTTGCCGTCGGTGTCGGTGATCCGCACCTCGTCGGCTTCGATTTCGACGATCTCGCCGTTTTCGATCGGCACCGCGACGCGGGTGTCGGCGAGGAAGGCGGGGATCGCCGAGGCGAGGAAGGTCTCCCCCTCGCCGACGCCGGCGACCAGCGGACACTCCTTGCGGGCCCCGAGCAGGCGGTGCGGCTCGTCGGCATGCATGGCGACGAAGGCGTAGTGGCCGCGCAGGTCGGCGTAGGCGGCGCGGGTGGCGGCGGCGAGGTCGCCGTCGTAGTGGTGGGCGATCAGGTGGGCGACCACCTCGGCGTCGGTCTCCGAGGTGAAGTCCTCGCCTTCGGCGATCAGGCGCTTGCGCAGCTCGGCGTGGTTCTCGACGATCCCGTTGAGGACGATGTGGACCTTGCCGGTGCTGTCGTCGTGCGGGTGGGCGTTCTCCTCGGTGACCCGGCCGTGGGTGGCCCAGCGGGTGTGGGCGATGCCGGTCTCGGCCGGGGCCGGCGTCCCGCTGCCGTCGGCGGCGCGCTCGACCGCGGCGCGCAGGTTGGCGAGGTTGCCGACCGCGTGGACCGAATCGACCTCGCCGTCGTCCTGGAGCAGGCTGATGCCCGCGGAGTCATAGCCACGGTATTCGAGCTTTTCGAGGCCGCGAAGGAGAAGCTCCTCGCAGGGCCGCTTGCCCACGTATCCGACGATGCCGCACATAAGAGGGGGAGAGAGGTTAGAGGCTGTCTCGGCTCGGCAGGAACACGGCTTGAATGTCGATGGGCCGAAAAGCGCTCTATATCAGCGCTTTTCGGCCCATCGACACGGTTGGGCGTCAGCCGAGCTCGGCGCGCACGAGGTCGACCAGGCGGCCGCAGACGGCGTCGGCCTCCGCGGCCTCCGGGGCCTCGACCATCACCCGCACCAGCGGCTCGGTGCCGGAGGGGCGCAGAAGCACGCGGCCACGGCCCTCGAGGGCCTGGTTCTCCTTCGCCACCGCGTCCCAGACGGCGCCGGCGCCGGCGAGGCTCTCGCGATCGGCGACCTCGACGTTGACGAGGAGCTGCGGCAGCTTGTCCATCGCCGGGGCGTCGGCGAGCGCCGCCTCGCCCAGCTCGCGCATGGTCAGCAGCGCCGCGGCGATCCCGTCGCCGGTGGCGACGATGTCGGAGGCGATGATGTGGCCCGATTGCTCGCCGCCGAGCTTCCACTCGCGGCGCAGCATCTCGTCGATCACGTAGCGGTCGCCGACCTGGGTGACCGCGACTTCGATCCCGGCCGCCTCCATCGCCTGGTGGAAGCCGAAGTTCGTCATCACAGTGACGACCACGCCGCCGCCGAGTTCGCCCCGCGAGGCGAGCCCGCGGGCGGCCAGCGCGATCAGCTCGTCGCCATCGTGGACGCGTCCGGAGGCGTCGACGGCCAGCACCCGGTCGCCATCGCCGTCGAAGGCGAAGCCGATCTCGGCGTCGGAGGCGGCCACCCGCTCGGCCAGCGCCTCGACGTGGGTGGAGCCGACGCCCGCGTTGATGTTGCGACCGTCGGGATCGACGCCGATCGTCTCAACCGTGGCGCCGAGCTGCTCGAAGATCCGCGGCGCGACCCGGTAGGTGGCCCCGTTGGCGCAGTCGAGCATCACCTTGCGCCCGCCGAGGTCGATCTGGAAGGCGGCGGCGAGCTCGCGCAGGTAGTCGTCCTCGCCGCCGTGCAGCTCCTCGATCCGGCCCGGCTCGGCGGCGGGCGGCGGGCCGTCCCCCTCCATCAGCGCCTCGATCCGCGCCTCGACATCATCGGGGAGCTTCGTCCCGGCACCGGAGAAGAACTTGATCCCGTTGTCCTGGAAGGGGTTGTGGGAGGCGGAGACGACCGCCGCCAGGTCGAGCCCGAGCCGGCGCACGAGGATCGCCGCCGCCGGGGTCGGCAGCACCCCGCCGAGCAGCGCGTCGCCGCCCGCCGCGGCGATCCCGGCGGCCAACGCCGACTCCAGCATCGGCCCCGACTCGCGCGTGTCGCGGACGATCAGGACCCGCGGGCGCTCCTTCTCCAGCGAGGCGGTCGCGGCGCGGCCGAGGGCCGTCGCCAGCTCGGCGGTGAGGAACGTGCCCGCCTCACCGCGGACGCCGTCGGTCCCGAACAGCTTCCTCGCGTCAGCCACCCGATACAGCCTAGTGCCGAAGAAGCGGGCTCAGCGCTTGCTGAACTGCGGCTTCTTACGGGCCTTCTTGAAGCCGGCCTTGCGACGCTCCTTGACCCGCGCGTCGCGGGTGAGGAAGCCGCGGCGCTTGAGGTCGCCGCGCAGCTCGGCGTCGATCTCGGTCAGCGCCCGGGCGATGCCGTGGCGGACCGCCCCGGCCTGGCCGGAGACACCGCCACCGTGGACGCGGACGCGGACGTCGACGTTGCCCTCGTAGCCGGAGACGGTGAGCGGCTGCTTCACGATCGTCTGGTGCAGGGGGCGGGGAAAGAACTCGGCCAGCTCGCGGCCGTTGATGCTGAACTTGCCGTCGCCCGGCAGCAGGGTGACGCGGGCGATCGAAGACTTGCGCTTGCCGGTGGCGAGGAAGCGGGCGCCGCTCTCCATTTTCGCCGGGGCGCGGTCTGCCGGTGCGGAGTCCGCTTCGGCGGCGGCCAGGGCGGCCTCGCGGTTCCGTTTCTCCTCTTCCTCGGCTTCGAGGCGGGCGCGCTCCTCGGCCGACAGCTCCGGGCCCTCCGGCTCGATCGCGATCGGCTCCAGGTTCGCACCCGGAATGACGTCTTTTTTCTCCTCTTTGGCGGCGGGAGCGGGCTCCGGCTCGGGCTGCTCCTGCGGCTCCGAGGCGGACTCCTCGACAGGGGCGTCGGTCTCCGGCGCCTCACCCGCGGGTGGCGCGGATCGGGTGTCCTCGCCCGCAGCTTGCGAGGACGAGGGCGCTCCATCGGCGACAGGACCCGCGGTTGCGGCCTCCTGTCCCTCGGTCGTCTCGTCTACAGGCTGCTCGTTCGTCTCGTCAGACATCTATCGGTTGATCTCCATCGGTTTCGGCTGCTGGGCGGCGTGCGGATGCTCGGGGCCGGCGTACACCTTCAGCTTGGTCAGCTGCTGGCGGGCGAGCCGGTTGCGCGGCAGCATCCCCTTCACCGCCTTGCGGATGACCTCCTCCGGGCGCCGCTCCAGCATCTCGGCGAGGCTGCGCGACTTGATCCCGCCCGGGTAACCGCTGTGGCGCCAGTAGGTCTTCTGCGCGAGCTTGTCGCCGGTGACGCGGATCTTCTCCGCGTTGATGACGACGACGAAGTCCCCGGTGTCGACGTGGGGCGTGTAGGTCGGCTTGCGCTTACCCCGCAGCGCGTCGGCGATCTGGGTCGCCAGACGGCCCAGGGTCTGCCCCTCGGCGTCGACGATCAACCAGTCACGCTGGCGGTTCGCGGGTGTGGCGACGAAAGTCTTGACAGCGGTATCAGTCATAAAAAAGCGCGGGCTTCGCCCACGCGGCCGGTGGATGATAGCCAGATCGCTCAGTCGGCGCAGCGCTCGCAACGACCGCGCAAGACGACGTCGTGCTCGGTGACGTCGAAACTCATCTCCCCGGCCACCTGCTCGAGCGCGCGCTCGAGGCTTGAATCCTCGAACGGGACCATGCGACCGCAGTCGCGGCAGATCGCGTGATGGTGGTGGTGGCCGGTCGGATCGACCCGCTCGAAGCCCGCGGTGCCGCGGCAGACCTCGATCCGCTGCACGAGGCCGAGCTGCTCCAGCTGCTCCAGCGCCCGGTAGACCGAGGCGCGGCCGACCGGCGGCCGGCGGCGGCGCAGCTCGTCGTCGAGGTCGAGCGCGGTGACCGCGCAGTCGTGCCCGGCGAGCGCCTCGACCACCGCCGTGCGGGCGCCGCCGCGCCGGTAGCCGGCGTCGGCGAGCGTGGTCAGCGCGTGCTCCGCCCAAGCACTCTGCGGCGAGGTCTTGGCCTGTGCGCTCATGCTTCTAGCCTAGCCCCCGCCCCATCCGGTGCGTTCGCAGTTATGGCCGGTATCCGGTTATTTCTGCGAACGCCCCCGCGGGCGCGGTCGCGGAGGGCGGCGAGGAGGAAGGCGGCGGTGGCGACGCCGATGATCGCGGTGCCGGCCGGGAGCGAGTCGATCTCGTAGCTGAGAAACAAACCCAGCCAGGTCGAGCCGACCGCGATCGCGGCGGCGAGGGCGACGCCGAGCCAGGGACGGTCGGTGAGCAGGCGCGCCGCCCCCCCGGGCGCCGCCAGCAGTCCCAGCAGCAGCAGCGCGCCGACCGCCTGGGTCGCCTCGGCGGCGACGGCGCCGAGGATGACGAAGAAGACCACCCCGAGGGCGCGGACCGGGACGCCGAGGCCGCGGGCCACCTCGGGGTCGAGCGAGGCGAGCAGGAGCGGGCGGGCGATCGCGGCGAGAGCGAGGCAGGCGGCGATCGCGATCGCTGCGGCGAGCCGGGCCTCGCCGCCCGACAGGCCGAGGATCGAGCCGAAGAGGACGCGCACCGCGGCGGTCCCGTCCGCCCCGCTCGAGCCGCTGACGAAGATCGAGAGGAAGAGCGCCCCGAGGCCGAGGATCCAGGCGAAGACGGTGCCGATCACGACGTCGTCGGCGCGCGCCCGCTCGCCGAGGCCGCCGAGGCCGGCGCCGACGACGAGCGTGGCGGCGAAGAGGCCGAGCCGGATGTCGATCCCGATCGCCGCCGCCCCCAATGCCCCGGCGAAGGCGACGTGGCTGAGCGCGTCGCCGGCGAACACCTGCGCCCGCAGCACGACGAAGTAGCCGATCGCCCCACAGGCAAGCGCGACAAACGTCCCGGCCAGATAAGCGTTCCGCATGAATTCGTGACCGAGCATCAGATCGCCGCCCGCAGACGAGGGGGCGCGGCGGCCAACCGGACGAGGACGTAGAGGCCGAAGCTGAGGCTCGTCACCCAGAAGCCGACCGGATACGGGGAGAAGTAGGCGATCCCGAGGCCGATCCAGGTGACGAGGAAGGCGAGGACCACCGACAGGGCGAGGCCGAGGGCCGGGCGGGCGGTGATCAGTTGGGCGGTCGCCGCGGGCGTCACCAGCAGGGCGAAGACGAGGAGCGCGCCGGTGATCTCGGCGGTCGCCGCCACCGCCATCCCCAGCAGCAGCAGGAAGGCGACGGCGAGGGCACGGGTCGGCACCCCCCCGGCCCGCGCCACCGAGCCGTCGACCGAGGTGAAGAACAGCGGCCGTCCGATGACCGCCAGCACCGACAGAACGGCGACGGCGATGCAGAGCAGCGTCACCACCTGGCCCTGGGTGATGCCGAGGAAGGTGCCGAAGAGGAGCGACTCGAGCCCCGCCAGCTGGCCGCCGTAGAGGCCGACGAAGAGGAAGCCGAGGCCGAGCGCGAACGCCTGCACGGTGCCGATCGCCGCCGACTCGCCGGACCGGCCGCCGCGCCCTTCGCGCCCGACCGCGGCCAACGCCAACGCCCCCAAGGCGCAGGCGCCGAAATAGCCGAAGGCGATCGGGATCGCTGCCAGCGTCGCCGCCGCCGCGCCGGGAAAGGAGATCACCGCCAGCGTGTGGCCGGCGAAGGTCTGCCGGCGCAGCACCATGAACCAGCCGATCGCCCCGGCCATCACGGCGACGATCGCCCCCGCCTCGAGCGCCTGGACCATGAACGGGTAGGCGGTCAACTGTTCCCAGTCGGCGACGAGGTCCCAGGAGAGGTGCGGGCCAGAGAGACTCATCCAGCGGGCCCCCGCTCGGCGACGGCGGGGTCAGCATGGACCGGCTCCGCATCCGAAGCGTGGTCGTGACCCCCACAACCGCCGTCATGACCGTGCGCATCGGGCGTGCCCACCACGATCAGCCGGCCGCTCTGCGTTTCCACCACCTCGATCGGCGAGCCGTAGAGCTCGCTCAGCACGTCGGCCTGGATCACGTCGCGCGGCGGCCCCTCCACCCCGCGCCCGCCGGCGAAGTAGACGACCCGGTCGAGGTAGCCGAGGATCGGGTTCACGTCGTGGGCAACGAGGACGACGGTGACCCCCTGGGTGCGGCAGATCCGCTGGACCAGGGCCGCGACCGCCGACTGGTTCGGCAGGTCGAGGCTGTCGAGCGGCTCGTCGAGCAGCAGCATCTGGGGATCGCGGACGAGCGCCTGGGGGATCAGCAGCCGCTGCTGCTCACCGCCGGAGAGCGTGCCGATCGGGCGCTCGGCATAGCCGCCGGCACCGACCAGCTCGACCACCTCGTCGACCTTCGCGTTGGCCGCACGCGCCGTCGGCGAGAGCGCCGTCGGCAGCGGCAACCCCCAGCGCGCCCCGTCCAGCCCCAGCCGCACCACGTCGATCCCGCGCACCCGGGTCGAGGCGTCGAAGCTGCGCCGCTGCGGCAGGTAGCCGATCCGGACGCGGGCGGCGCGCGGCGCCTCTCCCAACACGCTCACCCCGCCCGTGCTCAGCGGCAGCAGGCCGAGGACGACGTCGAGGAAAGTCGACTTGCCCGCCCCGTTGGGGCCGAGCACGGCGACGAACTCGCCGCGGGCGATCGAGAGGTCGACTCCCGACCAGACGGGAGCGCCGCCGCGGGATGCGGCGGCGCCGGAAAGGGTGATCGCCTCCGTCATCAACCTGATTGAAGCGCTTTCTGGATCCCTTCCAGCTCGCGCACCATCCAGGCCTGAAAGCTTGCACCTTCCGGGGTGAGGGTCTCGGTCACGGTGGCGATCGGGATGCCGCTCGCTTCCGCCGCTTCGTTCAGGCGCTTCACGTCGGGGGTCGCGTTCTGCGAGTTGTAGACCCAGAGGCCGAGTTCCCGGTCGACGATCTGGTGGTCGGCGGTCGCCTTCTCGGAAGGACTCGGTTCGGTCCCCTCGGCGATCCCGTCCATGAACCCGGCCGGGGTGATCAGGTCCAGTTTCAGCGCCGGCGCCAGCGGTTCGAAGATGCTCTCCGAGGCGCCCACCTTGGTGCCGCCGAATTCGCTCCCGATCTTGGCGATCATCTGATGGTACTTGGCCAGCCCCTGGGTCTCGAACTTCTTCGCCTGGGCTTCGTAGTAGGAGTCGTGACCGGGATCGGCTTCCTCGTAGGCCTTCACGATCGCCGCAGTGACCGCTTCGACCGATTCGGGCGAGTACCACTGGTGCGGGTTGTCGCCGCTCTTCAGCCCGAGGACATCGCCGACGTCGACTTCCACCCGCGAGCCTTCCTCGTTCGCGGCCAGCAGTTTCGAGGCCCATTCGTCGTAGCCGATCCCGTTCACGATCGAGACTTGGGCGCCGGCCAGGGCGCGGCCGTCTTCGGCGGTCGGTTCGTAGTCATGGGGATCGGCGGCCGGGTTGGTGATGATGTCGGTGACGGTGACGCGATCACCGCCGACCTGTTCGGCGATCGAGCCCCAGAAGTCCTCGGCGGCGACCACGTTCAGCTTGCCCGACTCGGCCGCGGTCGAGCCCGCGCCGCCGCAGCCCGCCAGCGTGAGGAGCACCGTGGCGAGGATCGCGGCGACGAGCAGGACGCCCGCCCCGCCGCGTCGAGGGGTGGACAGGGTCGCGGAAGTTTTGAGATTCGTTCTCATCGGCGCGGCAGCGTATCAGGTTGTTGAGAATCGTTCTCGTTCCTATCTGAACCGATTACTGCTAGGAATAAATGAGATCGATTCTCAACAACAAAAGGACTCCCGATGACCGACACCCGCCTTCCCGTCACCGTCCTCTCCGGCTTCCTCGGCGCCGGCAAGACGACCCTGCTCGAACACGTGCTGCGTAACCGGGAGGGGCGCCGGGTCGCGGTGATCGTCAACGACATGAGCGAGATCAACGTCGACGCCGCGCTGGTGCGGGCCGGGGACGCGGCGATCGACCACGTCGAGGAGCGGATGGTCGAGATGACCAACGGCTGCATCTGCTGCACGCTGCGCGAGGACCTGCTGGTCGAGGTCGGACGACTGGCCAAGGAGGGGCGGTTCGACTACCTGCTGATCGAGTCGACCGGGATCTCGGAGCCGATGCCGGTGGCCGAGACGTTCACCTTCGCCGACGAGGAGGGGCGTTCGCTCGGCGACCTCGCCCGGCTCGACACGATGGTCACTGTCGTCGACGCGGGTAGCTTCCTCGCCGACTCGGCCGGGATCGACGAGATCCGTGAGCGCGGCCAGGCCCTCTCGTCCGAGGACGATCGCACCGTCGCCGACCTCCTCGTCGACCAGATCGAGTTCGCCGACGTGATCGTGATCAACAAGGCCGACCTCGCCTCCTCGGCCGAGCTGGCCCGGATCGAGGCGCTGATCTCGACCCTGAACCCGCGCGCCCGCACCGTCCGCGCCAGGCGCGGCGAGGTCGCGCTGGGACAGGTTCTCGACACCGGCCTCTTCGACCTCGAGGCGGCGGCGGAAGCTCCCGGCTGGCTGGCGACGATGCGCGGCGAGGAGATCCCCGAGACCGAGGAGTACGGGATCGGCAGCTTCGTCTACGAACGCGACCGGCCGTTTCACCCGCAGCGCCTCTGGAGCTGCCTCGAACGGCCGCGGCCGGGCGTGGTCCGCTCGAAGGGCCTCTTCTGGGTCGCCTCGCGGCCCGAGCTCGCCGGACTCTGGTCGCAGGCGGGCGGGATGCTCACGATCGGGCCGCTTGGCGGCTGGCAGGACGAGCCGGGACAGCAGCTCGCCTTCATCGGCTCGGGCATGGATCGTGAGCGGATCGTCGCCGAGCTCGACGTCTGCCTGCTCGACGACGCCGAGATGGCGGCCGGTCCGCTCGCCTGGGGGCTTCTGCCCGACCCGCTGCCGGAGTGGCGGCCCGCCGTCCACGATCACTAGGTTTCGGCTCCGTGATCGCTTCGATCCCCAGCCCCTCGAGCAGCGGTCTCGAAATCGGGCCCTTCCAGATCCACATGTACGGTCTGATGTACGCGTTCGCGGTGACCGCCGCGGTGCTGATCGTGCGGCGGCGCTGGAAAGCGCTCGGCGGCGATCCCGAACTCCCATTCCAGGTGGCGATCTGGGCCTTCCCGGCCGGGCTCCTCGGTGGCCGCCTCTACTTCGACATCACCAGCTTCAACGAAATGCCGCACACCTGGTGGGGCCCGTTCGCGGTCTGGGACGGCGGCCTCGGGATCTGGGGCGGGATCGCCGCGGGCGCCGCGGTCGGCATCTGGCGGATCCACCGGGCGGGCGTCTCGGTCACCGCCTTCATGGACTGCACCGCCCCCGCCCTGCTCGTCGCCCAGGCGATCGGGCGGTGGGGCAACTACTTCAACCAGGAGCTCTTCGGCGGCCCGACCAACCTCCCCTGGGGACTCGAGATCTCCCCCTCCCACCGCCCCTCCGGCTACCTCCACTACGCCACCTTCCAGCCGACCTTCCTCTACGAGATCATCTGGAACCTCGGCCTGGCCGGCTTCCTGGTCTGGCTCGGCCACCACAAGAAGATCCGCCCCCCCGGCCTCTTCGCCCTTTACGTGACGGGCTACTCGGCCTTCCGCATCTTCGAGGAGAGCCTCCGCGTCGACCCCGCCCACTACATCCTCGGCCAGCGCCTCAACTTCTGGGTAGCGATCGCCCTCACCATCGTCGGCGGCGCCTGGTTCGTCTGGACCCAGCGCGACCGCCCCGGCGCCGACGACCCACCGGTGGTGCTCCCGCCCGACGCCGAGGAAGACGAGGGCGATCCGGCCCCGGCCGGCACTTAGATCGCTGATCCGCGGCGGGTTCGGGCGGCGGGAAGCTGGCGCCCGGTGCGTCCCGGGGAGAGACGGCACGGAGATGCCGGGGACGTCACGAAGCCACCCCAGATCCGGACGGTCGGATATTCCGCTGTTCCTTATCCCCGTATATGAGGGATAAGGAACAGCGCTAATTCCTGACCGCTGAGGATCCCGGCATCTCCGTGACGTTCCCGACGCCTCCGTCACGAACCCTCGGCGTCTCCTCACAACTCGGCCATCTCGGAGGCGGCCACAGCCTGCCCGGGTCGCCTCCGAGATGGCCGCGTCCCTTGTCGCTAGAGGTCTACTCCCACTCGATAGTCGCCGGGGGCTTGGACGAGATGTCCAAAGCGCAGCGGTTGACGCCGCGGATCTCGTTGATGATCCGGTTGGAGACGCGCTCCAGGAGGTCGTAGGGGAGGCGCGCCCAGTCGGCGGTCATCGCGTCGTCGGAGGTGACCGCGCGGATCACGATCGGGTAGGCGTAGGTGCGCCCATCGCCCTGTACGCCGACCGAGCGGACCACCGGCAGCACGCAGAAGGACTGCCACAGCTGCCGGTACATCTCGGCGGCGCGGATCTCCTCCTGCAGGATCGCGTCGGCGGCGCGGAGGATGTCGAGGCGTTCGCGGTTCACCTCGCCGCCGACGATCCGGATCGCCAGGCCCGGTCCCGGGAAGGGCTGGCGCCAGACCATCCGCTCGGGCAGCCCGAGCTCGGCCCCGACCGCCCGCACCTCGTCCTTGAAGAGCATCCGCAGCGGCTCGACCAGGTCGAAGTCGAAGTCCTCCGGCAGCCCGCCGACGTTGTGGTGGGACTTGATCGTCGCCGCGTGGTCGGTGCCGCCCGACTCGATCACGTCCGAGTAGAGCGTGCCCTGGACGAGGTAGCCGATGTCGTCCAGCTTGGACGCCTCCTCCTCGAAGACGCGGATGAACTCCTCGCCGATGATCTTGCGCTTGCGCTCCGGCTCGTCGACCCCGGCGAGCTTGGCGAGGAAGCGCTCCTCGGCGTCGACGGCGATCAGCGGGATGCCGAACTGGGAGAAAGTCTCGACCACCTGCTCGGACTCGTTCAGCCGCATCATCCCGTGGTCGACGTAGATGCAGGTCAGCCGCTCCCCCACCGCTTTGTGGACGAGCAGTGCCGCGACCGAGGAGTCGACGCCGCCGGAGAGCCCGCAGATCACCTTGCCCTCGCCGACCTGGGCGCGGATCTTCTCCACCTGTTCTTCGATCACCGAGGCGGCGCTCCAGTGTTCGGTGCAGCCGGCCACGTCGCGGAGGAAGCGGGTGAGGATCTCGGTCCCGTAGGGCGTGTGGACGACCTCGGGGTGGAACTGGATGCCGTAGAGGCGGCGGTCGGTCATCTCGTAGGCGGCGACGGGGGAGCTCGGCGAGGAGGCGAGCGCGTCGAACCCCTCGGGCGCCTCGCGGACCACGTCGCGGTGGCTCATCCAACAGCTCTGCTCCTCGGGCAGGCCGCCGAGCAGCTTGCCGCCGCCCTCGCGCAGGGTCAGCTCGGTGCGGCCGAACTCGCCCGCCTCGGCCCCTTCGACCTTGCCGCCGAGCGCCAGGGCCATCGCCTGCATGCCGTAACAGATGCCCAGCATCGGGATGTCGAGGTCGAGCAGTTGGGTCGGGAAGGCCGGGGCCCCGTCTTCGTACACCGAGGCGGGGCCGCCGCTGAGGATCAGCGCTTTCGGCTTGCGTGCCCTGATCCGCTCGACATCCACATTGGCCGGCAGCAACTCGGCAAAGACCCCGCACTCGCGGATCCTCCGGGCGATCAGCTGCGAGTACTGGCCGCCGAAGTCGAGGACCAGGACCTCCTCCGTCCCCTTGACATCACTGGCGGGCAGGGCGCCGCCCGGCTCGTCATCGGGCCGGGCGACGATCTGCTCAGTCATCCGAGACAGCGACTCCCGCGGACACCGCGGCCCGGCCATTCGATCCCATCCCGACGTGCTGCTCGTTCTGCAGCTTCTTGCCCTCGCTCATCAGCGCCGGGGCGACCATCACCTCGGCCCGCTGGAAGCTGCGGATGTCCTCGTAGCCGCAGGTGGCCATCGAGGTTTTCAGCGCCCCCATCAGGTTGAAGGTGCCGTCGTTCTCCTTCGCCGGGCCGAGCAGGATCTGCTCCATCGTCCCGTCCTGCTTGGTCGACACGCGGGTGCCGCGCGGCAGCGAGGGATGGAAGGTCGCCATCCCCCAGTGGAAGCCGCGGCCCGGGGCCTCTTTGGCGCGGGCGAGCGGCGAACCGATCATCACCGCGTCGGCCCCCATCGCGATCGCCTTGGAGACGTCGCCGCCGGTGCGCATGCCGCCGTCGGCGATCACGTTCACGTACTCACCGGTCTCCAGCATGTGCTGGGCGCGGGCGGCCGCCACGTCGGCGATCGCCGTCGCCTGCGGGACGCCGATCCCGAGCACGCCGCGGGTGGTGCAGGCGGCGCCGGGACCGACCCCGACCAGGACCCCGACCGCGCCGGTCCGCATCAGGTGCAGGCCGGTCGAGTAGGAGGCGCAGCCGCCGACGATCGTCGGCACCGGCACTTCGGCGATGAACTCCTTCAGGTTCAGCGGCTCGACCGTGGTCGAGACGTGCTCGGCGGAGATCACCGTGCCCTGGATGACGAGGATGTCGATGCCCGCCTCGACCGCCACCTCGTAGTGCTCGCGCACTTTCTGCGGCGTGAGCGAGCCGCAGACGACCGCGCCGGTCGCCTTGATTTCCTCGATCCGCTTGGCGATCAGCTCCGCCTTGACCGGCTCGGTGTAGATCTCCTGCATCAGCCGCGTCGCTTCGTGTTTGGGCGCGGCGGAGATCGCCTCGAGCTTCTCTTCGGCGTTCTCGAAGCGGCTCCAGATGCCCTCCAGGTTCAGGACGCCGAGGCCGCCGAGCTTGTTGGTCAGCGCCGCGGTCTGAGGAGAGACCACGCCGTCCATGGCGGAGGCGAGCAGCGGCAGCTCGAAGCGGTAAGGACCGAGGGTCCAGGTGATGTCGATGTCGTCTGGGTCCCGCGTGCGGCGTGAAGGAACGATCGCGACGTCGTCGAATCCGTAAGCGCGCCGGCCTTTCTTGCCGCGGCCGATTTCGATTTCCAAAGTGCTTCCTCCGGGGCTGGTGGTGAACCGTCCAGACTACACTTCGGCCGGGACCTCCAAATCGTGCACGGAGACCCCGCCGAGCAGTCGCTCGACCTGGTTGCGGTCGACGGAGCCGGCGCCGAAATGCTGGGTCGACTCGGCGCCCGCCGCGACGCCGTACGCCAGGCACTCCTCCTCGCTCCGTCCCTCGTATCGCGCGGCCACGTAGCCGGCCACGAAAGCGTCGCCCGAACCGACCGTCGAGACCGCCTCCAGCGGTTCGGTGTGGATCTCCAGCAGCCGCCGCTCGGCGTTGTGGCCGACCGCCGCGACGCAGCCCGCGGGGCGGGTGATCGCCGCTTCCTCGGCGCCGAGGCGGACCAGCTCCAGCAGGCCGGTGGCAAGGTCGGTCGGGTCGGCGAACTCCTGCCCGACCAGCTCCTCCGCCTCGCGCTCGTTCGGCGTCACCATCGCCGCGCCCGCCCGCACCCCGGCGTGCATCGCCTCGCCCTCGGCGTCGAGCACCACCGGCACCTCGCGCCGGCGCAGGTCGGCGATCAGCCGCGCGTAGAGGTCGTCCCCCGCCCCCGGCGGCAGCGAGCCGGCAAGGACGCAGATCTTCGTCCCGTTGGCGAGGTAGCCGATCCGGTCGAAGAGCCGCTTCGTCTCCTCCGCCGAGACGGCCGGGCCGCGCTCGTTGATCTCGGTCTGATCGCCCGAGGTCGGATCGATCACGGCGAGGTTGACGCGCGTCTCGGCGGCGATCTCGATGAAGTCGGTGAGCACCGACTCGTCGTGCAGCTCTTCCAGCACGCGGGTGCCGGAGGGCCCGCCGACAAAGCCGGTGGCGATCACCGGCCGGCCCAGCAGGTTCAGCGCCCGGGCCACGTTGATGCCCTTGCCGCCCGCGACGGTGCGGCTCTCCACCGCGCGGTGGCGGCGGCCGAGGCGGAAGTTCGGGACGGCGACGGTGCGATCGATCGCCGCGTTCAAGGTCACGGTAAGGATCACTGCGAAACCCCTTTTCGCTTTCGGACCCGGCGGATGGACCAGCCGAGAAGCATTCCTGCGATCAGTATCGCGCACGCGGCGACCTCGAGGAGAACGAGATGTTCGCCAATCCATCCGCGGGCCTTGTCGAAGGAGCTCGCGGCCGGGATCGAGCGGCTGGCGACCAGGGGGACGGTGCCCGCACGGAGCCCCGCGACGCTCACGGTGGCGGTGCCGAGGCGCTGCCCGCGGCGGATCGGGCCGCTCACCTCGGCCGGGGCGTCGACTTCGACTTCGGCCTCCTGGCCGTCGCGCAGGGCGACCTTCAAGTCCCTGCCGACGACGAGTGGGAGTTCGCCGCCGGAGTAGCGGATCGCCGGGCTGGCCAGTTCCTCCCCCTGGTGCAGCGCCTTCTTGCGGTGGTACTGCCGGAATCCCCATTCCAGCAATTCCAGATTGTCCGAGAAGCGGGTTTCGTCGGTCGGCGCGTCGATCGCCACCGAGATCAACTTGATCCCGCGGCGGGTGCCCGAGCCGACCAGGACGTAGCCCGCCCTCCAGGGGTGGCCGGTCTTCACCCCGGTCACCCAGGGGGCCATTTCCCACAGCTCGTTGATCGTCTTGATCTTGCGGTGCGGATGGACGCTCTTCAGCGTCGTCTCGCGCGTGTTTGAAATTTTGGCGAAGGCGGGGTCCTTCAGCAGTTCCTCGGTCAGCGCGGCGAGGTCGAGGGCGCTCGAGTAGTTCGTCTTCGAGTCGAGGCCGACCGGGTTCTGGAAGTGCGTGTTGGTCAGCCCGAGCGCCGCCGCGTACCGGTTCATCTGTCCGACGAACTTCTTCACCGAGCCCGCCGACTCGATCGCCAGCGTGTGGGCGGCATCGCCGGCGCTGAGCAGGATCAGGCCGTAGAGCAGGTCCCGCACGCTGATCTTCTCGCCCGCCTGCAGGCCCATCACCGACTCGCCGTATTCGTATTCGTAGGGCTGCGCTTCGACGACCTTCCCCAGCGGCAGATCATGCATCGCCACGTAGGCCGTCATCAGCTTGGTGGTCGAGGCGACCAGGCGGCGTTCGTTGCCGGCGTGGGAGGTCAGGACTTCGCCGGTCCGCCCGTCGATCAGCGCCCAGGCCTTGGCCAGGACGTGCGGGCCGGGCGAGACATGCGCGTGCTGCTGGGGAGCGGCGCCCTTCTTCGCCTTCCCCTGATGGGCTTCTTCGTGTGCTGGTTCCGCCGCCCCCGCGCCGCTCACCAGCGCCAGCGCGCCGAGCAGGACCGCGAGCAGCGCGCCGACCCGGCGCCGGGTCACTTCTGCAGCTTCAGGGTCTCGCCCGCGATCAGGATCTGCGGGTCGACTTCAGGATTCAACGCCTGGATTTCGGCGACCGGGATGCCGGTCTTGTGGGCGATCGAGGTCAGCGTGTCGCCGCTCTGCACGGTGTAGGTCTTCGCCTTCGTGCGCGGCTTCTTCTTCTGCTGCTGTTCCTTCTGCGGGTGGTTCTTGTGCCCGGACTTGTTGCTCGAGTTCGAGTTCAGGTCGGTGTTCTTGGCCACGATGACGATCGCGACGACGGCCCCCGCCAAAGCGGCCAGGGCAAGGATCCGGGCTATCCAGCTGCGCTTTTTCTTCATCGGACGGGAGTGCCGGGGCGGTCGGTCCGCGCCAGGTCGGGGCGGGATCGTACGGCAGATGCAGGGAGAAAGCTCGCCCGCAGCTCAGGCGTTCGAGATCTCCCAAAGCGTGGTGCGGAGATCCTCGGCGGCGGCGGCCGGATCGGGCGCGCCCGCGATGCCGCGGGAAGAGGAGACGAGCGCCGCCGCCGGGCCCGGCTTGAAGGCGGCGCCGAGCAGCGCCGGGTCACCGCCCTGGGCGCCGACGCCCGGCAGCAGGAAGATTGAGCGGGGCATCATTTCCCGCAGCCTCGTGATGTGCGCGGGCTCGGTGGCGCCGACCACCGCCCCCAGGCCGCTGAGACCGCCCTCGCCGAGCAGGCGGCCGGAGAGCTCGTCGACCAGTTCGGCAAGGCGCTCGTGGAACGGCTCGTCCGGCGCGGGCAGGTCCATCAGGTCGGCGGCGCCGGGATTCGAGGTGCGGACGAGGACGAACATCCCCGCCCCGGCCGCCTCGCAGCCCGCGACCAGCGGCTCGAGCGCGTCGCGGCCGAGCAGCGGGTTGGCGGTGAAGGCGTCGGCGCCGAGGCCCTCGACCTCGCCCCAAGGGGTCGCGGTCGAGCCGACCAGCGCCTGCGCGTAGGCGGCGGCGGTGACGGGGACGTCGCCCCGCTTGCCGTCGGCGAGAAAGATCAGGCCCGCCTCGCGGGCGGCCTCGCGCGCCGCGGCGAGCGCCTCCCAGCCCGGTGGGCCGAGGCGTTCGAAGCAGGCGAGCTGCGGCTTCACCGCGACGCAGTGCGGTCCCACCGTCGCGATCAGCTCACGGCAGTGGGCGGCGACGGCGCGTCCCGCCAGGACGGCAGGAGGGGCGTCGCCATCGGCCTCGACCGCGATCCCCGGAAGTAACTTCGCGGGATCGGGGTCGAGTCCGAGGCAGACCTGGCTGCGGCGCTCGTCGACGAGCGCCGCCAGCCGGTCGGCGAACTTAGAGGCCATCCGAAAACCGTCGTGGATTTTCGGATGTCCTCCGGATCAGACTCAGCCGCCTTTGACTTTGGTCTTCAGGGCGGAACCGGCGGAGAAGCGCGGAACCTTGCCGCCCGGGATCGTGATCCGCTCGCCGGTGCGGGGGTTCACACCCTGACGCGGGCCACGCTCGGCGACGTGGAATTTGCCGAAGCCGGTGAAGCTGACCTCGTCGCCCGCCGCCAGGGCGCCGGTGATCGCGTCGAGGACGGCGTCGACGGCGTCGCTTGCCGCTTTTTTGCTGCCCAGACGGTCGTCGCCTGCCAGTTGGTCCAGAAACTCAGCCTTGGTCACGTCGAGATTCCTCCTCGGGGGTTGAAGTCGAGTCGCAATCTAACAACGCCGGTCGGCGGGAAACCGCGCCGGGAGCCAAAAGAGGCCCTGAGCGGTCGATCAGATGGCTATCTGGAGGGAGATCCGGCCGGTTACTCAGGTGCCGCTGATCGATAGCTCGGAGACCAGCAGCGGCGGCGTCTGGACCGATCCGCCGAAGGGCACCCAGCGGGTCTCGGAGCCCGCCGCGGCGACCGCGCGGAGCATCGCGACGAGCTCCCCGGCGATCGTGAACTCGCGGATCGGCTCGGCCAGGGCGCCGCCCGAGATCACCCGGCCGGAGGCACCGACGGAGAAGACGCCGGTCACCGGGTTGACGCCCGAGTGGAGCCCGGCGACGTCGGTGACGAAGACCCCGTCGCCGGCCTCGCGGAGCAGCGCCTCGGTCGAGAGGTCGCCGGCGGCGACGATCAGGTTCGAGGCCGAGACCGAGGGCAGCGAGCGGTAGCCGGAGCGCGAGGCGGAGCCGGTCGATTCGGTCCCCTCGCGATTCGCCGTGTAGGTGTCGTAGAGGAAGCTCTGCAGCTTGCCGCCCTCGATCAGGGCGATGCGGCGGCGCGGGACGCCCTCGCCGTCGAACGGGGCCGAGGCGGCGCCCGCCGGGTCGCGGCCGTCGTCGTGGAGGGCGAAGGTGGTCGAGGCAACCTCTTCGCCGAGCCGGCCCGCGAAGGGCGAGCGGCCACGCTGCACGGCACGAGCAGCGAGGGCGCCGCCGATCAGGCCGGCGAAGCTGGCGGCGACGGTCGGGTCGAGGACCACCGGGCAGGAGCGCGAGGCGGGCTTGCCGGCCCCGATCATCGACACCGCGCGGGCCGCTCCCTCGGCGCCGATCGCCTCCGGGTCGAGGTCCTCGGGGCCGCGGGCGAGGCCGAAGCCGAGGCCGGTCTCGCGGCTCCCGTCCCCCTCGGCGAGGGCCTGCAGGTAGGCGAAGCAGTTGGCGGCCTCGTAGGAGGCAGCGATCCCGGTCGAGGAGGCGATCGCCACCTGCTCGGTCGAGTCGGCGTAGACGGCGGTCTCGACCCCGACCACGCGCGGGTCGGCGGCGAGCGCGGTGCGCTCCACGGTGAGCGCGAGATCGGCGACCTGGCCGGCGCTCCACTCGCCGACGCTGGGGCTGTCGAGGCCGGGCAGCGCCTCGATCTCGGCGGGCACCGGGGGCGCCGCGTACTCATCCTCCTCGGCGACCGCGGCCATCTCGGCGGCGCGCGCGGCGAGTGCGGTCACGCCCGCCTCGGTGAGGTCGGTGCCGGAGGCATAACCGACCCCGTGGCCACTCCCGGCGCGGATGCCGATGCCGGCCTGGGTGGCGGCGGTGAGGCTCTCGACCTGGCCGCCGTGGACGCGGATCTCGCGGCCGGTGTCGCGGCTGGCGTAGGCCTCGGCGGCGCTCGCACCGGCGCCGAGGGCGGCCTCGACGGCGCGGTTCGCAGCGGGTGAGAGCTCGGTGCTCGGCATCTCGCTCATCGGGCCGTCCCTCCCACCGTCATCCGGCCGACGCGGACGTGGCCCTGGCCGGTCCCGACCGGGACTTTCTGGCCGCCCTTGCCGCAGATCCCGGTCTTCATGAAGAAGTCGTCGCCGACCGCGTCGATCGCGGCGAGCGCGTCGAGGCAGTTGCCGATCAGCGTCGCGCCGGTGCAGGGAGCGGTCACCTTGCCGTCCTCGATCAGGTAGCCCTCGGAGACGCCGAAGACGAAATCACCGGTCGCCGGGTCGACCTGGCCGCCGCCGAAACTCACCGCATAGAAGCCGTTTTTGACCTCCTCGATCATCTGCTCGGGGGTCGACTCGCCGGGCGCGATGTAGGTGTTCGTCATCCGCGGCAAAGGCAGGTGGCGGAAGCTCTCGCGCCGGCCGTTGCCGGTCGAGGCGACGCCGTCGCGCTCGGCGCCGAGGTGGTCGTAGAGGTAGGAGACGAGCTTGCCGTCCTCGATCACCAGCGTCTTTTGGGTCGGCTGCCCCTCGTCGTCGATCGCGTCGGAGCCCCACTCGTTCGGGAGGCGGCCGTCGTCGTAGGCGTTCAGGAGCGGCTGGGCGACCTGCTCGCCGAGCTTGCCGACGTAGACGCTGGCGCCCTTGTGGACGTGGTCGATCTCGAGGCCGTGGCCGGTCATCTCGTGGAAGAGGACGCCGCCGAAGCCGCCGCCGACGACGACCGGCATCGACCCCGAGGGCGCCGGGCGCGAGTCGAGCAGGACGAGCGCCTTCTGGGCGGCCTGCTCGGCGATCAGCCCGGGGTCTTCTTCGAGCAGCTCGAAGCCGCGGTGGGCGCCGAGCGTCTCGGCCCCGGTCTCGACCTTGTCGCCGCGGCGGGCGACGGTCTGCACGCCGATCCGCGTCCGGGTGCGGTCGTCCCCGGTGAAGAGGCCGTCGGAGTTGGCGATCGTCACCACGCGGCGGGCCTCGGCGTAGGAGGCGGTCAGCTGGGCGATCTCGGCGCCGATGCCGCGGCCACGCTGGTCGAGCTCCCGCAGCAGCTCCGCCTTGCGGGCGGCGGGGACGCCTTCCGGGGCGACGGCGATCGGCACCGGGGTGACCGCGCGGGCGGTCAGCGGGGACGGCTCGGTGCGCCCGGCGCGGAGGGCCGAGGCGGCCTCGTCGGCGGCGCGCTCGAGCTCGGCCGGCTCGAGCCCGTCGACGTGGGCGAAGTAGGTGGTGGCGCCGTCGACGACGCGCACGCCGGCGCCCTCCTCGGCGCCCGACTGGACCGACTCGATCCGGGACTCGTCGATCGACATCGTCAGCCCGCCGCGCCGTTCGGCGAAGACCTCGGCGAAGCGCCCGCCGTTGGCGAGGGCGCGGGCGAGTACGCCGGCGGCGACGTCCTGGTCGAGCAGCTCGGTCATGGCATACCTTTCGCGCTTCCCTCGTTCGCGTTCATCATCACCGGCGATCTTGCTCTCTCGCTCCGCGCTCAGGACGCTTCCCTTCTCGCCCTTTGGTCACGAGGCGGCGCTTGCCGGCCAGCTCGATCACCGCGTTGGCGGCGACGAACAGCTCGGCGCCGGCGGTCGAGTCGGCCGGGTACTCGGCGGCGCGGCCACCGGGGTAGTAGAGACGGGCGTAGGGCTTGCGCTGGATGCGCCGGCGGCGCATGTAGGCGGCGGCTTCGTCGGCGTAGCCGGAGACGCGGTCGAGGAGGACGCGGTGCGGCTTCGGCGGCATCAGCTTTTCCCCCGGGCCAGCTCGCGGAGCGCCGAGCGCATGTCGAAGAAGGTCAGCGACGTGAGGGTGAAGCGCTCGGTCACCGCCACCGCAGCGAACCCGTAGGCGCGGAGGACGAAGGCCTCGCCGCCCTGCGTGGCGACGTGGACCTGCTCGACCGGCTCGTCGCCGGCGGCGTCGGCGACCTTCAGCAGCGCGACCGCCTCGGTCGCCCACTCGGCGGCCTCGGAGGAGGCGGCGAGGACGGTCCCATC